>OCHJ01000142.1_pt1 | contig 114751 bp, 103 predicted proteins | sample 1538381 | NCBI WGS metagenome assembly OCHJ01 (sample SAMN04571688, study PRJEB22368) | human gut metagenome | biome: human gut; material: stool | host: Homo sapiens | place: Luxembourg | collected 2012-06-29 | reverse complement strand
CAAAAGGCGACGTACCGCCGTGTCGGTTGACACCGACAATTTTTATGTTATAATAAGATTGTATATACCAATCTCTGAAAGGAAAAATTTTCATATGCAAGAATATGTAATGGGAAACGGTGCGATAGCACTGGGTGCGCTTGCGGCAGGTGTAAATCTTGTTGCAGGCTATCCGGGTACACCGTCCTCCGAAATACTTGAAACCATTTCGAAATACCGGCACGACGGCGTATATATCGAATGGTCTGTAAACGAAAAAGCCGCTATGGAAGTAGCGGCGGCTGCAGCATACAGCGGCGCAAGAGCAATGGTGACTATGAAACAGGTTGGACTCAACGTTGCCGCCGATCCGCTTATGTCACTCGCCTATGTAGGCGTAAAGGGCGGTATGGTGATAGTGTCTGCTGACGACCCCGGTCCTATATCTTCACAGACGGAGCAGGATACCAGAAGATTCGCTGATTTCTGCCGTATACCCGTGTTTGATCCGTCATCTCCCGAAGAAGCGTATAAGATGATAGGCGATGCGTTTGAGTATTCGGAAAAATACAACACTCCGGTTTTATTCAGACCTACGACCCGTGTCTGTCACGCCTACGCTTCGATCGATAACTGCGATAGCCCTTCACCTAAAAAATACGAGGGCTTTGTAAAGGATTCAAAGAAGTGGGTAATTTTCCCACGTCTTTCTTTTGCAAATCACATTATGATTGAAAAGCGTAACGTTGAGATCGGTAAGGATTTTTCGACCTACAGTGCAAACAAAGCCGAAGGCGTTAATTCGGAAAAAGCGGTTGTCACATCGGGTATCAGCTACGCATACACAAAGGAATGCCTTAAGGATTATCCGGATGTAAAGCTGATAAAGATTGCTACGGCATATCCTTTCCCCGAAGATTTTGTGCTTTCATCTCTTGAGGGTGCGAAAGAAGTTCTCTGCATAGAGGAGCTTAGCCCCTTTATCGAGGAGCAGATTCTGAAGCTGGCAGGAAAGCACGGCTTACAGCTCAAAGTGTCGGGAAAGCTTGACGGAAAGGTTCAGGCAGGCGGTGAAAACAGCACAGATAAGATTGCCGCTATACTCGGTGACTTTTTAGGAAAAGATTTCACGGCGGAGGGCTACGATCTGTCGGACGCTCCTGCGCTTCCCGTTCGTCCTCCTGTGCTTTGTGCAGGTTGTCCCCACCGTGCGTCATTCTATGCGGTAAAGCAGGCTATGAAAGGCAGAAAGGCATATTTCTGCGGCGATATAGGCTGTTATACTCTCGGAAACGCAATGCCTCTTGATATGGTTGATACCTGTCTTTGTATGGGTGCGGGCATCACTATGGCGCAGGGCTTTAACCATACGGACAGTGATGGTGTATGCTTCGGCTTTGTCGGTGATTCCACGTTTTTTGCATCGGGCATCACGGGCGTTGTAAATGCGGTACATAATAACGCAGATATGATTCTCTGCGTGCTTGATAATTCCACAACGGCAATGACAGGTCATCAGTCGCACCCCGGTCTTGACAACAACCTTATGGGACAGATAGTTGACAAGATAAATATCGCAAAAGTGCTTGAGGGTATAGGTGTTAAAAAGATAATCACGGTAGACCCGCTTGACCTTGACGCATCTGTAAAGGCTGTCAGTGAATGTGCGGATATGCCCGGTGTGAAGGCTGTAATATTCAAATCACCTTGTATAGCAATATCTAAGCCTACGGCAAAATGCAGAATTTCCGACAAGTGCATACAGTGCAAGAAATGTATCCGAGAGATTGGCTGTCCCGCACTTATTGTCGCAGACGGTAAGGTGACAATCGACAACAATCTCTGCACAGGATGCAAACTCTGCGCTCAGATTTGCCCTGTAAACGCTATAGGAGGTGGAGCCGATGAATAAAAACATACTTATCTGCGGTGTCGGCGGTCAGGGAACCGTGCTTGCGTCAAAGATTATAGCGGCATCAGCTATGATTGAAGGCAGTGCAGTGCATTCTGCCGAAACCATAGGAATGGCACAGCGTGGCGGTTCGGTAACGAGCCATGTAAGAATAGGCGAGGCATATTCTCCTCTGATCCCTTACGGCACAGCCGATATGATACTTGCCTTTGAGCCTGCTGAGGCTGTTCGTAATCTGATATATCTTAAAAAGGGCGGTATCGTTATTGTGAACAGCGTTCCGGTAAAGCCCGTTACAGAATCGCTTGCCGATACAGGCTATGACGGAACCGCAATGCTCGAATATCTTAAAAGCAAATGCGGCTGTGTTGTAATTGACGCAAAGAAGATATGCGAACCGTTCGGCTCGTCACGATATTTCAATATTGCGATACTCGGAGTAGCTGTCGGCACAGGCAGACTCGGCATATCAAAGGAAACCATACTGAAAGAAATAGAAAAACGTGTACCTTCAAAATTTGTCGAAACGAATAAAGCGGCATTTTTTGCAGGATACGGTGAGGGTGAAAAATATGAAACTGAATGAGAAACAGCTGGCGATGGTTGACGCTCAGATAAAAAGACTTATCAAAACGGACAGCTATTACGGAAAGATGTACAGAGATGCCGGAATTGACGGCGTTTCAAGCCAGGAGGACTTTGAAAAGCTCCCCTTTTCAAGCAAGGCAGATCTGAGATATGCTTATCCGCTCGGAATACAGGCTGTACCCGATGAAGAAGTGGTGCGTATCCATTCTTCCTCAGGCACAACGGGTAAGCCTGTAATTATCCCTTATACAGCCAAGGACGTTGATGACTGGTCACTGATGATAGCACGTTGCTATGAAATGGCTGGTATCACCAACAAGGACCGCATACAGATTACGGCAGGATACGGCCTGTGGACAGCAGGAATCGGTTTTCAGGCAGGCTGTGAAAAGCTGGGCGCTATGGCTATCCCGATGGGACCGGGCAACACCGATAAACAGCTTCAGATGATGGTAGACCTTAAATCGACGGTTCTTACGGCAACATCTTCTTATGCTTTACTTCTTTCTGAGGAAATAAACAAACGCAATATGCGTGATAAGATTTATCTCAAGAAGGGTATTTTCGGCTCTGAGCGTTGGAGCGATAAGATGCGTAACTACATAAAAACTGAGCTTGGCGTTGAAATATACGATATTTACGGTCTTACCGAAATATACGGACCCGGTATAGGTATCAGCTGTGCGGAAGATGACGGTATGCACTACTGGGACGATTATGTTTATATTGAAATAATCGACCCGAAAACAGAAAAGCCCGTTCCCGACGGGGAAGAGGGCGAGGTAGTAATTACTACTCTTGTAAAGGAAGGCGCACCGCTCCTGCGTTTCAGAACGCACGATATATCACGCATTATTCCCGAGCCTTGCAAGTGCGGAAGTCATTATCCCAGACTCGACACGGTAAAGGGACGCAGTGACGATATGTTCAAGGTACACGGCGTAAATATGTTCCCGAGCCAGGTTGAAGAAATACTCGGAATGGTGGACGGCGTTTCAAGTGAGTACAATATCAATATCGCACACGATGAAAGCATAAACCGTGACGTTATCCTTGTAACTGTCGAGGCAGAGGGCAGAGTCAGCTTCGACAAGACAGGCGATACTATCAGAGAGCTGTTCAAGTCAAAGCTCAGCGTTACACCGAAGATAACCGTTGTTCCTGTCGGAACGCTTCCGAGAACAGAGAAGAAGGCAAAGAGAGTTATCGACCACAGAGAATAATAGGATATATACAGCAAAACCTCCCGCTTTTCGACGGGAGGTTTCAGTTTGTAGAAAAAGTATATTTTTTCAAAAAAAGTGCTTGTTCTCAATCCCTATCCCCAAACCCCTTTCCCCGGGAAAGGGGCTATATTACTGGGGCTACCGCCCCTAGACCCTGTCGGGGGCTACGCCCCTGCGACCCCATTTTTATATAATCAAGAGGTTTATCGACAGTCTAAAACCTCCCGCTTTTCGACGGGAGGTTTTTATTACATCTTTATTATTCCGAAAGCGTTTGCAACCGAGCTTATAAGAATTATCGCCGCAAATACTGGACAAAGATATTTTATCATGAAATTGAATATCTTCTTTCGTTTGAAAGTGCCGTTTTCCGCAGTCATTTCTTCTTCGATCTTCTTCACGCCAACAACTCTTGAAACAAGCAGACAGGTTGCGATAGCCGCTATCGGCATCATTACCGAGTTTGTAAGGAAGTCAAAGAAATCAAGCATCTGCATTCCGAGTATCTGCGCAAAGCCGAGCGGTCCGTAGCCAAGACAGGACAGTGTTCCGAGTGCTATCATAATAACGGTGACTATTACGGTCGATTTCTTTCTGCCCCAGCCGAGCTGATCCTGAAAGGTCGAAACCGCACTTTCTGTAAGTGCAATTGAGCTTGTCAGTGCCGCACATAAAACGAGGAAGAAGAAAAGTATTCCGACAAACGTTCCTGCCGAAAGCCCTGAAAAGACCTTAGGAAGTGTAATGAACATCAGCGATGGTCCTGCCTGCAGTGTATCGGGATCGCCGCCTGAGAACGCAAATACGGCAGGTATTATCATAAGTCCTGCCATAATCGCAATGCCCGTGTCGAATATTTCAACGTTGGTGGTAGACTTTTCTATTGAAACGTCCTTTTTCATATATGAGCCGAATGTTATCAGTATGCCCATCGCTATTGACAGCGAGTAGAACATCTGACCCATAGCTGATACTACCGTCATCCACGAGAAGTTTGAGAAGTTCGGTATCAGAAAATATTTCACGCCCTCAAGTGCGCCCGGCATAGTAACGGAATATGCGGTTATCATTATCGAAAGGATAACAAGCACAGGCATCATGAACTTGGATACACGCTCAATGCCGTTTCGTACCCCTCCGAAAATTACCGCAACCGTAAGCGCCGTGAAGATAAGGAAACATATCTCGGCACTGCCGCCGCTTGAAATAAAGCCTGTAAAATATCCGTCGGAGGCGAGCTGTCCGCCGTTTCCGATTATATATTCATAAAGATATTTGATGACCCAGCCGCCGATAACAGAGTAGTATGGCACTATCAGAATCGGTATTACTGCGTTTATCCAGCCGCCGAGTGTCAGCCATTTTGACTTTCCGAATGAGCGGTATGCACCGACAGGGCTTTTCTGCGTCATTCTGCCTATTGCGGTTTCGGCGGTTATCATCGTATAGCCGAATGTCAGCGCAAGGATGATATATATCAGCAGAAAAATTCCTCCGCCGTATTTTGCCGCAAGATACGGAAACCTCCAGATATTGCCCAGTCCTACCGATGCGCCTGCTGCGGCAAGAACAAATCCGAGCTTTCCCGAAAAGGAACTGCGTTTATGCTTTTGTTTTTCCATTTTTACTCCTTGATAATGTAGATAATGTATATTTCCTCTTTTAATTGCAGATATTCTTTCGCCGTAAGAACGGCTGAATCTGAAATATGAGGTCAGACGAAAGTGCCGGAGATATGATTTTCACAAGTGCGTTTAGCATGGTATGTAATGTGACTCGGTAAAAGCAATAGGTCAGATGAATTTGAAACAGTCCGAATATTTTTCGTTATAAAATGAAAGGTATCCCCGCAGCACGACATTAAATTATATTATACTACTTTTTTTATCTGTTGTACAGCGTTTTTACGGCAAAGATGGCAATTAAAGCAAATTCTATGAATTTTTCCTGTCGCTGTAAATAATCAAAATGCCCCCGCCAATAAAGCAGGAGCGTTTTGTTTTATTTCAGCAATTTACTTGTTGTTCTTGCGAACCGTTATAGCCATAGCTGCAAGACCGCCTACTGCCGCCGCACCGAGTGCCGCAAGCTCGAAAGCGGGAACACCTGTGTTTACGTTGCCTGTACTGCTTGTACTGTCACCGGGTGTTACCTGTGAAACCGTGTCGGGTATAGCTGTGCTGTCGTTTGTGCTTTCGTCAACAGAGGTCGAGCCGCCGGGAGTGATGATTTCCTCCGCACCGCTTACAACTCCGTCAACAATCTCCTCTGCGCCGTTTAACACACCGTCAATGATGTTATCGCCGTCTGCCGCAGACGCAGATAAACCGCATAAGCTCATAGCGGCTATGGAAGCTAATATAGCTACTGTCTTTTTCATACCGTTTTTCCTTTCGTTTATTCTGTTCATTAGGATTTCAGTATCCGTTTTGCTGTTCGGCATATTTATAATCAATATGCTGTGCGTTATTATTATGAGCGTATGAAAAAACGATATTCTGTAAAAACGCAGAAAAGCGATGGTATAAATTACAAAAAATCGGCGGTGATATGCCGTCGATTAAGTTAGCGTAAAAAGTCGGGAGATTGTTTTTGCTTCTGATGGTGCTGTTCGACAGATAGCGCTGTCGGTATGTAATCTGTGCGATATAGTTTTTGTACAGCCACATTGTTTGTGTCACTCTAACAGTATGATATATCTGCCACCATTTCCGATTTTTCGTAGGGGAGGCGGCTTGCCCTTCCCGTTTCACCAAACCTCAACCATTCATCGAACTTTAAAATCTGTCAAATATCAACTATGACCGACAATTATTATATAAATTCATTTCAAATTGCTTATGGTAATTACTACGATATTTCGGGAGGGGCAAGCCCCTCCCCTACGAAAAGTTATGTGCGAAACTATACCTATTCTTAAGATAGTGCGTCTTTGGGAGGCTTCGGTGACAGTGCAGTTGCACTGATACACCCACGAAATTATTAACACCTTGTCAGTACTAAAACTGTTTTCAGTGGTGTTGGCAATAAATATATTTATTATATAGTGTAATCGTTAAAATGCGATTGTATTTTGGTCAACTCAGATAATACGCTTTTTATTAATAAGCTTTTATTCAAACAGACTTCCGAACTGCTTTACAAACGCATCTGCTACAACAGTGCCGCCTTCGCCGTTCGGATGACCGCCGTAAACTGCCTTTTCGGGTTCAGCCTCGGTTGACAGCAGAGCAGAGAAGCCAAAAAACTTCTGATTTTCTTCATAGAGTACCCATTCACACAATAAATATTAATGATATTTATAATTAAAGCGGCGACTGCTTTTTTACATTCGCCGCTTTGATGATAAATTTTAGCCTGTTCCCAAAGCCTTTTTAGCACTGTTCCAGCTGTTATCGTCAATGATATAGTCATCGCCGCTCTTGTCACCGTAAGGAATATAGAAATCGGTTACGCTCGACTTGTTCTGCGACAGCGTATAGACGATTGCCTTGACCTTTGCGTCATAATCGCTCTGCTCGATATTCGTGTTGGTGAAATTGATAATAAAGTTAATATATTCGTCCAGTGTTTTACTGCTTGTGCCGATGAAATTCTGATCTATAAACGATGAAATGACCGTTGCGTTCAGCTTGCAGGGATAAAGCTCGTCCTTTACTCCGTAATCGGGCAGTGTAAGGTAAGCGTACATCTGCTCAGCGGTGAAGATCTGCGTACCCTGCTTTATAATAGTCACGGTGTTATCCTTTTTATTCTCGTACTTTATCTCGGTCGGTACGGTCAGCGTTGTGTTTCCTACCATATCGAACAGCTCTGTAAGCGTGGATTTTGTGAAGCGGATATATTTGTTTATGCTAAGACCGGTCTTTGATGAGAGCTGTTTTGCAACCTCCGCTTCTCCCGACTGCTCACATATCTGCTTTATGGTATTTCCGCCGTCAATTACGGCATTCGGAAGATACGGCATAAGAACAAATGTGTTGTTCTTGGCTATGTATGTGATTGTCATGTATTTATCGGGCGTCTTGTCATTATCGGCGGAAAGCGTCACGAGAACAGAAAAATCGTAGGTTGAATCCGGAGTGAAAATAGCCGTCTGATTCTGCGAAACGTTTACTGTTGCGTCCTTATCCTGCGAGTCATAGAATGATTTTAGCAATATGGATGAAACCAATATCAGAAGTAGACCCGTTACCACAAATGTGATAACGTAGATATACCAGTTGCTTCTTCTTCTTTTATTCAAATTTATCAACCTCCGAAGGCTTGAAATTTACTCAGAAAAATAGTATAATACTATAATAGCATAAAAAGAGAAAAAAAACAAGGCTTATTTTACAACGGATTTTGTTGTCGCAGGTATGATATTCTTGCTGTTTTTCCCGATATTACGATAATAATTATATAAAGAGGTTTTGTAATGAACAGATTTCTGAAACGTGCGTGGGCGGAGATTGACCTTGACGCACTTGAGCATAATTATAACGAGATAAAAAAACTCGCAAATGGCAAGGATATACTTGCCGTTGTTAAAGCCAACGCTTACGGTCACGATGACAAGGCGGTCTGCCTTAAATTGCAGGAGCTTGGTGTGAAGTATTACGGCGTTTCTAATCTTTGGGAGGGCGAAAAGCTCCGTCAGCACGGCATAACGGGCACAATACTGACATTCGGTTATACCGATGAAGATTATTTCGATGAACTTCTCGAATACGGGATAACCCAGACGGCAGGAAGCGTTCAGTATGCAAAGCAGCTCAGCGATTATGCTGTAAGCAAGGGAGTAAAGCTCCCTGTGCATATCAAAGTGAATACCGGTATGACCCGTGTAGGAATTGATTCACAGCAGGAAATGCTTGATATTCTTGATATGCCCGGACTTGACTGCAAGGCCGCATATACTCACTTTGCGGCGGCTGACAGCCTTGATTCGTCAGATGTGGAGTATACCGACAGACAGCAGGAAAAGCTGATGAAGATAGCAAAAGACAAGGGGCTTCTTATCCATTCGCAGAACAGCGGCGGAATAATCTATCACGGCGGTTTCGGCGGAGATATAGTCCGTGCCGGTGTTATACTGTACGGTCATTACCCTAACTATCCGCTTGAAGTGCCGTTTGATATGAAAAGTGTGATGACGGTAAAATCGGTCGTTTCTCAGCTTAAAACAATTCCCGCAGGTACGCAGATAAGCTACGGCAGAACATATACCGCCGAAAAGGAAATGACGGTCGCCGTTATACCGATAGGATACGCTGACGGATATTTCCGTGATTTCAGTTCCAAGGGAAAAATGCTTATAAACGGCGTGCTGTGCAACGTAGTCGGCAGGGTCTGCATGGATCAGACTATAGTTGATGTAAGCAATGTGCCGGATATTAAAACAGGCGATATAGTTTATGTTTATTCCGATAAATGCAGGGAAACAAGCGTAGATTACAATGCGTCGCTTATTGATACCATAGGATATGAGCTTACCTGTGCGGTTGCTCTGCGTATTCCGAGAGTTATAATCGAAAACGGCAGAATAAAGGAAGTAGTCCGTTACGGGCTTATATAACTGCCGTAAAAGTTAAAAACATAAAGCCGTGAGTTACAATAAGATACTCACGGCTTTTTTGTATAATTTAGTTGCTAATAAAAACAATTTCTTTACATTATTTAATCTCTCTTGACATATATTTCAATTCACGGTATAATATGAATATACATTTACTGTAATTGTGTCAAATATTCGTCTTGGTTCTCTATGCTTGTATAATACTCCGGTTATATTTAACCCATATCAACAGATACGCCGTTATGTTATGCAGGAGGTAAATTAAATGAATTTGTTAAAGAAATGCAATTTTATATCATTAGCTCTTTTTATATGGCTTTTAACAGTTTTATACAATGGTATATTCGTTAATTATTTGTCTGATTTAATTCTTTCTATTTCCAATCCGTCTTGGTTGGGGTTTATTGCGCATATATTGATACAATTTCTAATTATATGCACATCAACAATAATTACGATAAAGTACCTTGACCTTAATGTAAAACAGCTGTTGTTTTCAATTGCAATTATGTATCTGCTATTTGCAGTTTATTCTCCTCCGGCATTATATATGTTTGTATTTACGGGTGAGTGGAATGGTTTCTGGCAACAATCTCATCCTGCCATGCCATCTTGGAAAGCGTCAATTTTCATCACTCTGCAATACGGTATTGTTATGCTGATAACAACGCTGATTGCTTGCAGAAAGAAGTGTGCAAATAATCAAAAATGAAGATTTATTTTTAATATTCGCCGTTATGTTATGCAGGAGGTGAATTAATATGAAGCATCTGAAAAAATTAAACTTTGTTGTGTTGCCTTTAGCTATCTGGGCGATTACGGTTATCTATCTGCTGCTTAACAAGTTTATCGGCATGTTCACTCAAAACATGGAGCCTTCTCCCGTTATTCTGACTATTCTTATTTTAATATTTAACTTGGGATTACAGCTTTTAATAATATGTGCAAGCACAATTTATGCGGTGAAAAAGCTTGATTTAACTCTCAAAAGGGTAGTAATATCATTGCCGATTTTGTACTTGTTGTTTGGATTGTTTTCCCCGCCGTCAATATACTTGTTTGTTTTTACAGATAAATGGAGTTTCTTTTCTGTACAACATCCTGCAATGCCATCTTGGAAAGCGTCTATTTTCATAACTGTGCAATACGGTATCGTTATGCTGATAACAACGCTGATTGCTTGCAGAAAGAAGTGTGCAAGTGATCAAAAATGAAGATTTATTTTTAGTATTTGCAGTTATGACGATATAGTTTTCGGCAAAGATTACAGAAAGGAAAAGATAACAATATGAAAAAACACCCGTTGCTTTTTAATTACATATTATTCGTAAATAAGGCGTATATTTTCATCTCTATTACAATACTTTCGCTGGTTGTTTTAACAGGTTGTACCCTAAGGATAAACGCACGAGAAGAGGCAGAGGACATTGTTGCCACTGTAATCGAGTATATCAATAAAAGGGATTCTGAAGGACTAATCGCATTGTTCTGTGAAGAGGTTAAAGAAAACTATGAATTAACTTCTGATGTTGATATACTGTTTAATATGTTTGACGGCGAAATAACATCTTATGAAGTTTCTGCCGTAGCATCAGGCGAAAAATCAGAACTTTTCGGAAAAAGTTCTTATAACATAAGAGCAATTGTCGAAGCATACGTTGATGACAAGGAATACAGAATAGAAGTCAGCAAAACGATATACAACGATCAAAAACCGCAACGTGTTGGTATTACTACTGTTATGGCAATGGATAAAAATGTAAAGGAAATGTTCTTTGTCGGCGAAGTTAATGTATTTACTTACGGACGAAAATAAAATATACAGTATACGATACTATTCGTATTTAATAAATAAGGAAAAATTGAAGCTCAATATCTGATTTTTGATATGGAGGAAAATACGTTATGGATAGCTTGGTAAAAATAATGGGTTCTTTTTTGGCATTAAGCCTTATTATGATTTTGTCATCTTGTATTGTAAATGAACATGTTGATGAAGGCGACATTAAAGAAAATGCAGTCCGAATGATGGAATGTATTGTCAATAAAGATTCTGAAAAATTGTTCGATTTTTATAGCAAAGATATGAAGGAAAATTATCAAGATAGCTCTTTGGACGAAATAGGACAGCTTTTTGAATATATCGATGGTGCAATTACTTCATATAGCTATGAAGGTAAAGGAGGAGGCGAAGAAGCTAAAAACAATGGTATAATTTACTATTACAGCTGCTATCCGGAATTTGATTTCACCACCGAAACAGGACAAGAATATACGATTTCGTTTTCGTATTTGTATATATGGAATGAACATCCTGAGTATGAAGGGATCGATATGATCCAAATATGCAAAGACGGAGATTGGGGTGAAAAACTGATAATTGGCAGAAATCATTACAAATAATAAAGTTCCTTATTGTGGAAAGTGTGGTAGTTAATAATGAAGAAATTGATATTGTTTCTTACGCTGAGTAGCGTTCTGTTATTTTGCTCGGGTTGTGAAAGCGGACGAATTGATATTAACTCAGAAACAAAAAATCAATGCAAACAAATTTTAGATTACTTAAGCAGCAATGACTCTGAAGGTTTGAAAGATTTGTTTTGCAAAACGGTATCTTCAGAATCCGACTTTGACAATCAACTGTCTGAAGCACTGGAGCTTTTTGACGGTAGTGTCGTATCATACGATATTCGTTCAACCGGAGCAAATGAACGAATCGTAGACGGAAAGCAGTCAGAAATTCATATATCACCACATATCTGTGATATTAAAACTGACAAAGATAAAACCTACAGTATACGATACTATTCGTATTTAATAAATGTTGAAAAGCCTGATTTTCAGGGACTTTCTGAGTTGTCTATCGAATGTGAAGACGGTCAGATATTTGTACTGGGAAGTTATGAGACAGGTCACAATTTGTGAAACAACAGCCTTCTTTATGCAATATTTGGCAAGGTTGGCTTCGTCTGCAAATGAAGGGTTCAATGCAATTCCAACAGCTTTAACATTTTTGGCTCCCAAATATGGAAAAACACGTTTTGACTTTGCTGCATATTCGTTATCTAACATTGCCTCTCCACATCAGCAGGTGTCATACTATCTCATATCAAATCAATAAACAGGAGGATTGAATGAAGATTGCAAAAAACATAAGTTTAGGTATCGGGATGCAAGTATTGGTGTTGCTAATGCATATACTTATGCATTCTATTATGTACGTTATGGACGGCAGTTTTGATGACATCCAGATAGCTTGCTCATTCGTTGCGGTAATACTTATAACGTATCTGGCGGTTCTTTGTTTTGATTTGCCCGTATACGTAATATTCTGCGGTGCGGTTATTACATTTCTGTTTGTCTTGATATTTGAAAACGAGGGAGTGTATTTATTATACTATCTCCATAGAGGAAGTTCCCAATTTTTTAATCCCGATGTTTATACCGATGCGGTAATTATAGTATTAGAAATGCTTGTTGTACAGTTGCCCTCTTTCGCTCTGGCGAAATTAACTAGATGGATATATAAAAAACATAAGTGATATATGCTGTGCTAAAGCAAGTGCGGGTGCTGGGTATAGATATTTTTGGTTTATGCGTAACTACAGATGTCATACCTGTATATATAGGCGGTGAATTTGGAATTGCGTCAAAATATTCTTCTTCGTTTTCAACGTTCATAGAATATTCCGGCTATATGACAGCTCCCCATTTGCAGCTATCTTATTATTTGTTAGCATAGGGATTGTAAGAAAGGATAACAATATGAAAAAACACCCGTTGCTTTTTAATTTCATTTTTACGATGGCAATTCAGATAGGCGTATATCTGATTATAATATTTGAACTACAAATAATTGAACCTATCCTTCAAGCATTGGGAGTCAGAAGTGAAGGGATAATGGCACCAACGGAAGTGGTAAGGGTCTTTGTTATCAGAGTAATTTTAATAGCGGCGGCAATTTCGGCAGGCATTATTCGCTCAAAGGTTTATTTCTGGATACCATCTTTTCTGTTGATATTTGTTGGCTTTGCAATTTATTATCCCGATATTCTTCCAAGAGTCGAAAAAACTAACATGGTGAATTTGCCATTGATTGCAGAACATTTAGGTTATGGTACTATAATATATTCTGCTATCTGTTTTGCTGTATTTTCGTTCTTTTATCAGCTTATTCCTTATACGATTACCCGTATACTATTACTTCGGAAAGACCGCAAACAAGGCAAAAGCACTCACTGACGAAATAAAACAAATACAAATACGCTGACATCACAAACGGACAAATTAGCAATTATCTTATTATTTGTCAGCATAGATTGACGGAAAGGAAAGTGTAAAAATATGAAAAAACACCCGTTGCTTTTTAATCTAATTTTAACAATGGCAATTCAGATAGGCGTATATCTGATTATAATATTTGAACTGCAAATAATTGAACCTATCCTTCAAGCATTGGGAGTCAGAAGTGAAGGGATAATGGCACCAACGGAAGTGGTAAGGGTCTTTGTTATCAGAGTAATTTTAATAGCGGCGGCAATTTCGGCAGGCATTATTCGCTCAAAGGTTTATTTCTGGATACCATCTTTTCTGTTGATATTTGTTGGCTTTGCAATTTATTATCCCGATATTCTTCCAAGAGTCGAAAAAACTAACATGGTGAATTTGCCATTGATTGCAGAACATTTAGGTTATGGTACTATAATATATTCTGCTATCTGTTTTGCTGTATTTTCGTTCTTTTATCAGCTTATTCCTTATACGATTACCCGTATACTATTACTTCGGAAAGACCGCAAACAAGGCAAAAGCACTCACTGACGAAATAAAACAAATACAAATACGCTGACATCATGTCCGGGCAAATCAGCGGCTGATACTTTCTGGGCATCAGCCGCATTTTTTGCATAAAAAAAGAAGCCACAAAAAGTGACTTCTTTTGGCGCAGAAAGAGGGATTTGAAATTTAAAAACTCATAGCAAATCGTTGATAGCTTTATTAACTTTGTCAGCTACACGGCGGTGTTCTTCGTTGAATGTATGTTGATAAATCGTTTTAAGCATATACGGTGTGCTGTGACCAAGTCTTTCCATTGCATATTTATCTGAAATGCCTAACTGCAACATAAGACTTGCGTTTGCGTGTCTGAGGGAATGCATTGTAAAGCGTCGCATACCGTACTTTTCCTGCAACTTGAAAAATCTATCTAAAATCATATTAGGCGTAAGATTGTTTACGATATAATCGCCCTTATGTTCGATAGAATCAAGTCTTTTTATCAAATAGTCGGGTACAGCAAGCTCTCTCGTGCTTGTAAAACTTTTATTTGTGCTTTTTTCGATTAATTTGTTATTTTCGTTTGGCACAATTGCACCCTTAACGTAAATACGGCAATTACGATAATTGCTCCACTTCAGAGCTTGAATTTCTGATTGTCGCAAGCCGAGTAATAATGCAAACAGTACAGGTATTTCAATATCTTCGCCATAAACAGATGATATAATCGTGTGCATCTCATCAGGTGTAGGTACTATATAATTAACCGGTTCTTTCGGTTTAAGACGTATTGATGATGTGTCTATTTCGATTCGATTTTGCTTGAAAACAGCTGTAATTAAACCGAATTGATTGTTTATCGTTTTGGATGCGTATTTGATTGCATTGTGATTAGCCCACTTTTGCAACACTAATTCATTGATTTCTGACAATGTAAGATCGTTAATATAATCGTAAGCGTTTCGCTGAAGTATACGGTATCCTCTAATAGTTGATGGCGACAGAATGTTTTCTTTACTCTTTATGTATTGTTCTAAAGCAGTTTCGAAAGTCAAGGTATTGTTAGCATCTTCGCTTTCGAGGATAAGCACAAGTTTGTCAAGTAATTGTTTTTTCGTCATATTTTATCTCCGTTTCCAATTAATTCGATTATTATATCACATTTGGGAATGTAAGTCCAATATTCCAAAGCACAGTTCGTCTGTGCTTTTTATTTTTTAAAGGAGGTGAACTAATGCCGGCAAAGATAATTGATTTTACAGCACCACACAAACGTAAAACAGAAAGCGAAATTGAAATATCAAAAGTCGAGAAGATGGCTCTTGACAAGAAGATGAGCTATGGACAGTATGTAGCGATGCTTGAAGAAGAAAAGAAGAAGGGATACACGCAACAGTAATCATTTAACAGGTGCGACACCGTGTCGCACCTATATGAGAGCAACAGCATCCTATGGCAGTGCAACTCTGCTGGCTCTCTTAAACCGGATATGCCTAAAAAATATAAAACGGAGGATAAACTTATGGCAAATACTATTGTTATGTACAAATTTTGGGATACAAGAAATCTATACCATCCCAAATGGAATTGGGGTCTTTTCAAACATAACGACGGCTTTTTTATGGAAAGCGAAGCATATCACATAGAACTCCCAGAAAACGTTGTGCTTGCAGAAAACAATTTTGGTGAAACTTGTTTGTTTCTTGTTGAAAAAGACAAAGAAACTATGTGTCAGTTAGACATTTTTTCTTCCCCGAAGGGAAGTTGTCCGTTACTTGTAGGACCAAATATGTATAAATACTTAAAAATCCTTGGTAAAGTTAATGAAAATGAGAATGAAATTGAGAACAGTGAAAACGATAGCCTAAATTCGGGGAATATCGAGGACGAAGAAATAGAAATGTAATGAAAAGGTGCGACACCGTGTCGCACCTATATGAGAGCGACAGAATCCTATGGCAGTGCAACTCTGCCGGCTCTCACCATCGGAACACAGTATTAAGAGGTAGTTTCTTATGATGGGAATGGAAGTGTTCCGTAACATCGGGCGATGATAGCTACATCGAGGACGGAAAAGTAAGCCTGCCGTCCTTTCCCGGTGTTATTTTAAAAGAGGCTTGATTTTTATGTGTTGCGACAGCAACAGAAAGAAGAGGTTTACTTATGAAAAAAATTATTACTGTAGCTAATCAGAAAGGCGGCGTCGGTAAAACTACAACCGTTGTTAATCTTGCGGCTAATCTCAAGCGTGAAGGATACAATGTCCTTTGCATCGACCTTGACGGACAGGGTAATCTGTCTGACTATCTCGGATATACAGGTGACGAAGGAACGCCGGTTATTACCGACTTGATCAAGGCTGAAATGTCTAAAAATATCACCACAGATGATATAATAAATGCCGCTATTCTGACAAGCACCGCTGACGGAATAGACTACATTCCGTCCGATATATCTTTATCTATGGCAGATATGTTTATGGCGTCCGCAATCGGCAGAGAAATGATACTTCGCAAGCTGCTGTCAAAAGCAATTTTCGATAAATACGACTACATAATAATCGACTGTTTACCGTCGCTTGGAATCCTTGTTGTCAATGCACTTGTAGCCGCCAACGGTGTACTTATACCGGTGCAGACGCAGAAGTTTGCACTGAACGGAATAATCCAGTTTGAAGAAATAATCGCAATGGCAAAGGAACTCAACCCGGCATTAACGGTTTACGGCGTTATAGAAACAATGTGTGATAACACGAACATGACAAAGGGTGTTGATGAAGCACTCAAGAGCAGATACGGCAGTCTTGTCTTTGACAGCCGTATATCAAAAAGTGTTATGGCAAGCAACAGTACTGCTGAGCAAAGAGCTATGACGATAGGGACAAAACTCGGCGGACAGTATGCTGAGTTGACGAGAGAGCTTATTGAGAGATGCAAATAATATGGCTTCAACAAATTTGAAAGAAAAATGGGATAGAACACATCTTTGCGGCAGTATATATGGTGAGCACTGTGAACATCTTATGTATGCTACACAAGAAAAAAACGAATACAATAACAAAGCACTCGATATATATTGTGTATACTGCACGGCTAATGGTACAGCAAGAAAAATAGGCGGTGCAGCTACATGGACAGGGCTATCTCCGAAATACTGTTACAAAAGGCATAATCAAGAAATTACGGAGGATAAAACAATGGCATTTGATTTTACAAATATAAAGGCAAAGGGAAAGCTCAATGGGCTTTCCTCTTTTTCTTCTTTGCCGGCTGAGGATGATACGGTTAAGATAACACCTATCCCGATAGATATGATAGACCCTTATACAGAAAGTCTGCACCCGTTTAAATCTTACACAGTCGATAAAATTGACGAACTTGCAGAGAGCATAAAGGTCAACGGCTTATTACAGCCGATTATCGTCAGCCGTAAATCTGACGGACGCTATATGATTATAGCCGGACACAACCGTTTCCGTGCGTGTCAGAAAAACAATATGGACACTATAGACGCAGTTGTCAGAAATGAGCTTACAGCTACACAGCGAAAGCTGATGATGGTTGATACAAACCTTGAACAAAGGCATAAGCTGACCGCCAAAGAACGTGCGTTAGCGTATAAAATAAAGCAGGATTGTTTGAAAGAACTCGGAGCAACAAATCCTACGGCGGTAATTGCAAAGGAGAACGGCGAAAGCCGTAAGTCGGTACAGAGATACATTGCAATCAGCAGGCTAACACCGGAACTACTCGATATGGTGGATACGGACCGAATTAAGTTATCTGTTGGCGTTACGGTATCAGCTGTAGATACAGAAACTCAGAATAGCTTATCGGAGTATCTTATAAGCGAAGGCGAAAAGGCAACCGTAGATGAAAAACAGGCTAAAGAAATACAGCTTGAAGCAACAGTTAAACCGTTATCGGTTGATGATATTGCAGAGATCCTTGAAAAAAAGCCACAGAAAGAAAAAAAGCAAAGCGATATAATCAAAATCCATTACGCTGACATAGCAGACAGTGTTATGGGACTCCCGAAAGAAGAAATCGAGCCGCTTGTGCGTTGGCTCTTGACCAATAATCAATCTCAGATTGCCGATTACTGCAATGATAAAGGTTTTGTTTCCGTTGCCGAAACAACTGCCGATAGCGAAGCAGAGAGTATTGACGGTATTCTGATGGACGACAATGAGGAGTTTGATATATGAACATAAACGAATTTGAAAAAACTTTGTTGACAAACAAAATTACGCCTGTCGAATTATCTTCAGATGATTTACACAGAACAAAAATTATAAATAAGTGGACTAAAACCGATGAAGATAGAGCATGGATGTTCTTTGAGACGATTTGTCATATTGCAGTTCCGATATTTGTTTCATTTCAAATTATTCAGATTGTTTTTTTTATGCTTCTTAGCGGTAAAAATTTTGGGCTGGGCATAATGCAAGTAATATTATGTGCGTATTTAGAAGCCATAGTTTTATTTTTCCTTTCAATTTTTACATATGGATTTTTAATTATTAAAGCATATTGCGATTGTAAAAAAATAACGGTATTTCAACTAAAAAGCACATCTAATTATAAAGATTTGAGTTGCTTGCTAGTATTAAAAGAAGATATAATCAATTTATCTGAACGAGCTATTGCAAGAAAGTATTATTATAAGGATCCTGTTGTGGTATATAAATCAGCTAAAAGTGATGCGGATATATGCTGCGGCGTAAGGCAAAAAGGTAAAAAGATGCAAGTTGTATTCGAAAGACCGATTTGTTTTAAAAATACAAAGTAGGAGATTGCTTAAGTGAAAAACTATAAAGATTACAATAAGACCTAAAAGGAGAAAAATATGACCGATAAAATAAGAATATTTGTCGATATGGATGGTACTCTTGCAAGGTTTCACGACGAAAACTTGTATCTTGAACGGATGTTTGAAAAAGGCTTCTTTGCAGGGCTGAAACCGTTTGACAATGCTGTTGAGGCAATAAAACACATCATAATAGATAATCATCCAAATGTCGATGTGTATGTGTTGTCGGCGGCGATAACGACACCTTATTGCCTCGCAGAGAAAAACAAATGGCTTGATAAGTATCTGCCTAACATAGACAACGAACACAGATTATTTGTGGAAAACCCCTCCACCGACAAGTCGCTTTGTGTACCGGGAAGTTATTTGTATAAAGATGATAATGGAAAATATCATAACAAAATATCCGAAAACGATATTTTGATAGATGATTATAACAAAAATTTGTTCGAATGGCAAAAGGCTGGCGGAACATCTGTCAAAGCCAAAAACAACATCAATCACAAGGGCTTGCACGGAGAACTGTGGAAAGGCAATCTGATAGACATAACAGATACTGCTGAAAGTATAGTGGAGCGTATGACTAAGATTATCATGAGCCGGGAAAAAGGCTTTGAAGAAAACAACTACAATGAAGATGATGAAGAATTAGAAATTGATTGAATAACCATTGTCAAGGAAAAAGGAGAAAAATATGACTGCAACAGAAAACAAAATAAACCATATTGTCGCTATCACAAACGGTAGCGACATTTATTTTCCGAAAAAACTTATGGCAAGACGTGATATAGCCGATGATACAAAACTGCTTTTTGCAGTGGCGATGACCGATCATTGCAATATGACGGTATCGGAATTCTCGGATTTTCTTGTGAATCACGTTAGTGAGCAGGCTAAAACAAAGAGGGCTAAGAGAGAGCTTAAAAGACTTGCAGGACAGCTCGATGAAATACTCGGTTAAAAACGGAGGACAGACAAATGAACGAAAAGCTGAACACAGTATTTGACATTATCAGTGCCACAAATACCGTCAGTGCGAATCGCTACCTGTCACACGCTCTTGGTGCAGAAGTAGCTATTATATACAATGCTCTGCTTGCAAAGTATGCATACTACAACAAGCACGATATGATACCGGATGACTGGTTTTATTCGACCATTGACGACTTATGGCGAAGCACCGCATTGTCCGAAAAGACACAGAAAAGAGCCATAGCCATTCTTGTAAAAGAAGGACTTATCGAATGCAAACGTAAAGGAATGCCTGCTAAGCGTTCCTTTTTTATTTGCAACGCTTACGAAAAAATAGTTGCACTTATCGAAAAAGGAAAAGCAATTCTTGGTGAAACTACTGCGGAAACCGCAAAATCAAAGGCAATAGAAGGTGATTCTGCTGTTCAGACAAAACGGCAGAACAAGAACAGCCGAAAGTCAGCAACAAGTTACGCCGTTTCAGCGGAACATACTTATAAAACAAAAGAAAATAATCAAAAGTTATATAAACATCAGCAAAAGACGGTTGCTGATGTTATGCAGACAGCTATGGACAAAGGCACTTACTATCACGGCGAATATAAGACACCGGGAGAAGTATCTGAAGCTGTCAGCTGTATTGACGAGAACGGTATGCGGTACATCACAGATTGCTGTGAAAAGCATAGGAGCAAGATAAATAATCTTAAAGCATACATAACATCGCTTGTATTCTCGCTTGCAGAAAGCTGTAAAACAACGATACGGACACAGTTTGCAGAAAGCACCAACAGCAGTTTTGACGTGTACAAGCTCGACGAATGGGCTTTAGAACAGTATGCCACAGGCTTTTAAAGCCTACAGAAAAAAGAAAAGTTTCTGTAGGCTAAAACTCATCAACGTTTAAAGGAGAATATACAATGCTGACATCAAAGCAGTATCACGACTTGCTGAAAGCCAAGCTCAGACGCTTCAGCCGGTCGCAGGAAGAATGGAAAAGGTTCCTTGAAACCTCGTCAAGAATGTACAAATACGGTTTTAAGGACAGTGTATCTATCTTTGCACAGAAGCCGAATGCCACAGCCTGTGCCGAGATAAAAACGTGGAAAAAGGCAACAAACCGCCGTGTTATCAGAACAAGCGAAGCAATAGGACTTGTGTATTCTACCGATAACGTGAATGTTACAAGTATACGCTATGTGTTTGACATAGCCAATACAGTCAAGATAAACGAGCAGTCGAAAACACCGTATTTTTGGCAAATAGACGATACCTGCGAAGAACGTGTGTACAATGAGCTTAAACAGGCATACGGCATTACGGACGCAATAAATTTTGAAGAAGCAGTTAAAAAAATTGTCCGTGAACGCATAACATACTTGACAAAAGATGTACAAAATAATATAATAAAATCAGTGGAAGGCTCGGCGGCGGAAGAGCTTGACGAATTTGCCTTATCGGCGGTTTGCGAACGCTTTGCCTGTGAGAGTGCCACTTACGCAATACTTCACCGTTGCGGTATCGAATATGACGCAGATTTCAACGACATATATAACTTTGATACCGTAAACTCTATAACCGCTGTCGGAGATATTATCAATCAGACAAGCGAAGACGTATTACGCAGCATCGAAAAAACAATGAAAGCCATTCTGAAGGAGGAATACTATGAACGCATACGAGAAACAGCCCGAAACGATAACGAAAGTGATAGACGGCGTGGAGATAACATACAAATTCGACAGGAAAACGGAAACATATCTTCCGTTCTCGGATACGAAGGAGGAGAAGATCGACATCGGCAAGTACGGCAGGATGAGGCTGAAATTCCTCAGAGAGCAGAAGCCGATACCGATGACGTTCAATCAGCTGATGATAAACGGAGAACTGGAGCAGCACTTGCTGACGGTGAACGAGCAGTGTATCAGCAGAGTGTCGGAATTCGTGGAGAAGAACAGGGAGAAGTACGGAGCGACGGACGCATTGCAGAACAGCAATCCGCTCGAATGGACGAGAATCTGCAATTCGCTGAGAATGATGGCAGAGGAACAGGTACTCAGCGAGATAGTTTACGCATAACCGAACAAGAAACAGCAGTATCAAGCGAAAATGATACTGTTGTTTCTTTATCCGAAGAAAATGAGATTACCGAAACTCTTACAGGAGAAGAAATTCAGATTATCCTGCGTTATGACCGCTTTCTGAAACACAGCAAGTCGGAAATAGCAGGATTTTTTCTTTCTGACAGCAATGAAATTAATCGTGCCGAGTATCTGAAATCTGCTTACGATGAAGCCTATACCGAGATTATGGTAGGCGATCAGCGGTACGGTTATCATAACGATATACACGGACTCGAGCTATGGAAAGGTCCGAGTTATCTCAGTATGACGGCAAATATGCACATAAGTTGGGATTGTGCTGCAGACATAGTCAATGATATGATAAATTCGCACGAATACTTGTCAGCCGACGAGCTTGACAAGCAGGCTGACTATGTGGATATAGAGCCGCAGAAAGAAGAAAATGGGGAGCAGCTCACTTTCTTTGAAATGAACTTACCGGCTGTCACAGAAAGCTCTGTACTTCCGGTAGAAAATATCAAGTCTGAACATTTTGATAATCTGTTAAGGCTCGGAAGTATCAAAAACCGTAACAGCAGACAGACAATAATTGCATACTTCAAAAAGCCCGGTCATACTGCACAGGAACGTGCGGATTTTCTTAAATCGCAGTATCTTACACATTATCGAGAAGAAATTAACGATACCGCTTTCGGTATAAAGAGCCTCGATAATAAGTTATCGGCGTACTTTTCCGAAAGCGGTGTTACATTAAAAGCGGGAGAAAGTGTATTTTCAGTTGGCGGAAAGTCGGAAAGCATATCCTGGACGGAAGCTACAGACAGAATACAGAAAATGCTTGATGAAGGCACTTACGCACCGCAGACTGTGATTGACGCATCAACAGAAATTGAAGCAAAACAGACAGCAAACAGTATGTGGGAGTTATGGCGGGGCCAGAACAAGGACAGTAATATCAGACTTGATATTGATGACAGCGATTTTACGCATACATCAGAAACAATAGGATGTATAGCGGAAAAACTGCTTCATGACCGTGAATGGCTTGAAAAAACAGCCAACGCTTTTATGCGTTATGCCTATGAATGGCAAGCTGACCGCTCAGTACAGAGATTTAACGGTTATATGTACAACCCGGTTACCGTATCTGCAGAGCTATCTGACCTGCTGAAAGAAGAAATCAACTACACAGCACAGGAATATGTTCCGTTCCCGGCAACACCGTATGTAAATGCAGACCATATCGAGATGTATTTCAGAAAGTACGGACATATTGAAGGTGCAAAAGGCAAAATCAGAGAATATTTTACATCTCACATTGACACAAAGGCTCAGACCGCATATCTAAAAAGCATATACGAAAACAGCGGTTGTATGTCCGGAGAGTTTGACTTCAACGCAATATCCGCCAAAGGCGCAGTGTTCCGAATATCTGTTGACGGCATAAAATCTGACGAGAAGCACGTTTCGTGGGAAGAATGTGCAAAAACGGTATTTAAGTCAATAAAGAACGACAGATATACAAAGCCGTCGTTTGTAGCCGAAAAGACGGATGCGGAAAATAAGGTAGAGCAGGAGGAACCGGTCAAGTTAAAATCAATTGTAATCGACCTTACTCCAAAAGAAAGCAAAGAACCGCATACCGATTACACAGAATACATCGGCAAAGAATTTGAATATGAAAACAGAAAATACAAGATTGACAGTATAAATGAAGGCACTGTATCGGCACAGGATATGACGATGCTTGAAACATACCGCTATCCTATATTCAGAGTGCTTGATACTGAAACGGTTCTCGGAATAATCAGAGAACAGCCGTCAGAAAAAGAAAAGACGCTTTCAGATTATACATTATCATCGGACGATTATTCGGATCTCGGCGGTGAAAAATCACGCTTCAGACATAACATTGAAGCAATCAAGACGCTTAAAGCCATCGAAAGCGAAAACAGAAACGCTACTCCCGATGAGCAGAAAGTGCTTGCAAAGTATGTCGGTTGGGGTGGTCTGTCAGCCGCATTTAATGCTGATAACAAGTCCTGGGCTGATGAATATAACGAAGTATCGGAGCTTCTGACCTCTGAGGAATATGCAAATGCAAGAGAAAGCACTATGACAGCGTTTTATACTTCCCCCGAAATAATCGGTGCGGTCTATGACGGACTTAAAAGTATCGGTTTTGACGGCGGAAATATACTGGACCCTTCAGCAGGCACAGGTAACTTTTTCGGAGCTATGCCTGTAGAAATGCGGGAAAAGTCAAAGCTGTACGGTGTAGAACTTGACAGCGTATCTGCAAGAATAGCAAAACAGCTGTATCAGTCGGCAAATATAACCGAAGGAGCCTATGAAAAGCGTGTGTTGAATGATAATTTCTACGATGCCGCTATTTCAAATGTGCCTTTCGGACAGTTCAAGGTACACGATAAGCGATACGACAGCCTTAATCTGAACATACACGACTATTTCTTTGCAAAATCGCTTGACAAGGTAAGACCGGGCGGAATTATCGCCTTTATTACAACAAGCGGTACGCTTGATAAGTCAAACAGCAAGTTTAGAAAGTATATGGCGGAACGTGCCGAGCTTCTCGGTGCAGTCAGACTGCCAAACACAGCATTCAAATCCGTAGCCGGCACAGAAGTTACATCGGATATTATCTTTCTGCAGAAAAGGGATAAGATACAGTCGGTAAACAGTGAAAACTGCGAATGGCTTGACTTAGGCACAGATGAAAACGGCATACCGATGAACAGCTACTTTGTAAATCATCCCGATATGATAATCGGTGAAATGAAACAAGGCATAGAGTACAGTATGTACGGTGACGCAACAGCAACAGCCTGTGTTGCTCCCGAAGGGTACGACATCGTGTCGCACCTGCATAACGCAGTTACAAGAATAGACGGCGAATATCACCCGTATACTCCTCAGCAGGATGAAATCAAGTACGGAGAGCTGAAAAAAGAAACAATTCCGGCTGATGAAAGTGTGGATAACTACACGTATACGCTGTATAACGGTAACGTGTATTACCGTGAAAACAGCATAATGACAAAGGTCGATAAAGGCGCAGACAGAATAGCTGCAATGATTGACCTTAAAACAATTACAAGAAGTCTGCTTCAGCAACAGTTACTCGGCTATGAACAGTCGGATATTGATAATACACGCAAGGAACTGAACGAGCATTATGACGCTTTCGTAAAGAAATACGGCTATGTGAACAGCAAGGCAAACGAAACGGCATTCAGTGCAGACAGCTCATACTATCTGTTACGCTCGCTTGAAAAGTTTGACAAGACAGATAACACATACAACGGTAAGGCTGATATATTTATAAAGAATACCGTAAGACCTGTAAAGACGGTAGTCAGTGTGTCAACAGCCGTTGAAAGTATCGGCGTTTCTCTTTGCGAGAAAGGCTGTATTGATATTCCGTATATGGCAAGTCTTTGCGGACTATCGGAAGAACAGACGATAAAGGATTGTATAGACGCAGGTGCTATATATAAAGTACCGCCGTTCCCACCTCGCCCGGATATTGCAGATATTTACGTTACCGCCGATGAATATCTCAGCGGTAATATCCGTGACAAGCTGTCATTTGCAAGGACTGCCGCACTTACAAATAAAGAGTATCAGCATAATGTTGAAGCACTTGAAAAGGTAATGCCGGCACCACTTACAGCGTCTGATATAGACATCCGTATCGGTGTAACCTGGCTTGACACAAAATATTACGATGATTTTATCCGTGATACGTTTGACGCTTACGGAAGCTGGAGAAAGAAAATCAAGACATACTATTCTCCGGTAACCGGCGAATTCAACGTATCAAATAAAAGCTCTGAGCCGTCCAATGTCAAGGTTAACAACGAATTCGGCACAAGCCGAATGAACGCATTGCAGATATTCGAGCATACGTTAAATCAGCGTACTGTCAAGGTTTATGACAGAGTTGTTGATGTTGACGGCAAAGTGAAATCTGTGCTTAATTCAAAGGAAACCGAAAAGGAACAGGAAAAGCAGGAACTTATCAAGGAAGCGTTTGCAAACTGGATATACAGAGATCCGGAAAGAAGGCAGAATATAGTTGACAAGTATAACGAGCTTTTCAATTCGATAAGACCTCGGACATTTGACGGCAGTCACCTTGTGCTACACGGAGCAAGTGAAAAGTATAAGCTGTTTGACCATCAGCGTAATGCTCTTGCAAGAACACTATACGGCGGAAACACACTGCTTGCACACGTTGTCGGAGCTGGCAAGACCTTTGAAATGGTAGCGTCCGCAATGGAAAGCAAATATATCGGCGTATGCCACAAGTCCCTTATATGTGTACCAAATCACATAGTTGGGCAAATAGCAAGCGACTTTATGGAGCTTTATCCCGGTGCAAATATCCTTGTAGCAACCGAAAAGGATTTCGAAATGAAAAACCGCAAGCTGTTATGCTCTAAAATCGCCACAGGCGATTATGATGCGGTTATCATAGGACACTCACAGCTGCTTAAAATCCCGCTGTCGTATGAACGTCAGAAAGAATATATAAGAGAAGATATACGTCAGCTTGAAAATGCTCTGCAGGATATGAAAGGAGGTTATCTTGACGATGGGCAGAGATACAGTGTAAAACAGCTTGAAAAGACAAAGAAAAACTACGAAGCCCGTCTTGAGAAGCTGACTGATAACGAAGTTGACGATGTAGTCACCTTTGAAGAACTCGGTGTTGACCGGATCTACATTGATGAAGCCCATATGTTTAAAAATCTGTATATGCCGACAAAGATGAGTAATGTTGCCGGAATACAGATGACGGAAGCGAAAAAATCATCGGACCTTTACTACAAATGTAAATATCTTGATGAGATAACGGGCGGTAAGGGTGTTGTATTTGCAACAGGCACTCCGGTGTCAAACAGTATGACAGAGTTGTATACGATGATGAGATACTTGCAAGCAGGAACACTTCAACGGCTCGGATTACAGCATTTTGACGCATGGGCGGCTAACTATGCTGATATTACTAATACGATGGAGCTCGCACCGGAGGGCAATTCCTACAGAATGCGTACAAGGTTTGCGAGATTTCATAATCTCCCGGAGCTGATGACGATATTCAAGGAATGTGCGGATATAAAGACCGCCGATGACCTCGAACTGAACGTTCCGGAAGCTGTCTTTGAAAATATCGCCGCCGAGCCTTCAAATACGCAGAAAGAGCTGATGAAAGGTCTTTCAGAAAGAGCAACAAAAATACACGACAAACTTGTTGATCCAACCGTGGACAATATGCTTAAAGTAACTTCGGACGGCAGAAAGATAGGTCTTGATCAGCGACTTATGAATCCTTTATTGCCGGACGAGGATAATTCAAAAGTAAATCTCTGTGTTGACAAAGTTTACGATATATGGCAGAACACTGCAGAGGACAGACTGACGCAATTGATTTTCTGCGACTTCTCAACTCCGAAAAATGACGGCAGTTTTAATCTTTACGATGATGTACGTGACAAGCTGATAGCAAAGGGTGTTCCGAAAGAAGAAATAGCCTACATACACGATTACAATACCGATGCAAAAAAGCAAACGCTTTTTGCAAAGGTACGCAAAGGCGATGTGCGTGTGCTTCTCGGATCAACTGCAAAATGCGGTGCAGGTACTAATGTGCAGGACAAACTGATAGCATTGCACCATCTTGATTGCCCGTGGCGTCCTGCCGACCTTGAACAGCGAGAAGGACGAATAATAAGACAAGGCAATCAGAATGACAAGGTTTATATTTACCGTTACGTCACGAAAGATACGTTTGACGCTTATCTCTATCAGATAATTGAGAACAAGCAGAAAGGTATATCACAGATTATGACCAGCAAGACACCGGTCAGAAACTGTGAAGATGTTGACGAAGCTGTTCTGAATTACAGTGAGGTCAAGGCACTTTGCACAGGTAATCCGCTTATTAAGGAGCGTATGGAGCTTGATATTGACATATCAAAGCTGAAACGTTTGCAGTCGGCTTATTTATCAGAAAAATACAGCCTTGAGGATAAATTGCTAAAGATATATCAACAGCGTAAAGCCGACGCCGAAAAGTATATTGCTAACACTGCTATGGACGCAGAAAGCTATAAGCAATACAGCGAGGAATTCACGGAGATAGTAATAAACGGAGTGACCTTTACAGATAAAAAGGAAGCCGCAAACGCATTGTTACACACAATACGGACCGTCGGCTCTACAGACTTGCCGAAGATAGGCACATATAAAGGTTATGATATGAAAGTGTCGTTCGACGGTGCTTATGGCGTTTATTATGTCACTATGGCAGGAAAAGCACGTTACACCTGGCAGGTCAGACAGGATCCGCTTGGAAACCTTACCCGAATGGAGAACACGCTGAAATCTATCGGCAATGTTCACGAAAAAGCAATGCACGACCTTGAAGTAATCAACCGTGACATTGCAACTGCGAATGAATTTGTACATACTCCGTGGGCAAGAGAAAAAGAACTTTCCGAAAAATCCGCAAGGCTCAGAGAGGTTGACAGACTTATAGCTGAAGCCGAAAAGAACGGTCAGCCAAATAATGAGCAGAGCGTTGACAGCGAGGAAGAACAGGAAATGTAAAACAGAGAGGGTGCGACATCGTGTCGCACCTTTACAAATAAAGAAAAGAGGTTGATGAAATGGAAAGTAAGCGTATGGCAGGAGATTATACAATAATTCTATCGACTACTACGTTGACTGGCGAATGCGTTATAGGGGAAAACATAAATGCAAAACCCGGATTTGAATATATGGTTGCAGACTATAGTTCAAATGAGTTGTTTGGCAATTATGAAAATATAATGTATAGTGATAAATATGATGAAATATTACAGCTTTACGGTGAAAGAATTACAGATGCTGCAAAAGAATTTTGCCGCAACAGAGAAACCCTTGAAAAGAAATTCGGCAATATATTACCGATACAAAAATCGCTTTGTCAGCCGGTATCGTATGAGGATAATATACTCAACAAAATTGCTGTTATCTCAGCGGAAAAACTAAAACGTGGCTGTATAAATTCTGCAAATCAGATTATTTTGATTACAGGTGGATTTGGTGCGTCGAGCAATTCAAGAGGACAAAAGGTTTATGCTAAGAATATTGCAAGCGGAGAGAACGAGGTATGGACAAGACAAGATATAATGGGTATCATCAGCTTTGATAATCTACCGCTTTGGGCACAGAACAAATTACAGCAAATGAAAAACTTAGAACACAGCGAAGATGAAATTGAGCTTTGATTGCAAAGGTGCGACACGATGTCGCACCTATATGAGAGTAAGAGTATCTTATGACAGTGCAACTCTGCCGACTCTCACCGAAAAACAAAACGAATAACAAAACGGAGGTTATAATGGATTACAATAAAATGATAAATATAAAACGTGAAACAAATGTAAATGACAATGCGTTTGCAATGCCGCCTAACAAAAAAATCACTGATACAGATGACGGTGGCGGATCATATTACGGCAACGATATAGGCGTGGAAATTGAAGATGATTACAGCTATATGATTGAGGATGAAAACGAAGATACGGTAAAAAGCGTCAAGTTATCAAAAGAGCTGCTGTCATATTTCCTCAACGAGATTAAAAATATAGCGGTATCACTGCTTGAGCCATATCACACACATACATTTACCGTAAGTGTAACCGATGATTTTAAGGAAAGCATCAATAGAATGGGCGTGATTGAGCCGTTACTTATAGCACAGTCCGCAAATTATGGTAAGTATGAGGTTATATCCGGACACAGAAGGCTTGAAGCCGCAAAAGCGGTCGGTCTTGAAAAACTTCCCTGCAGAATCGCAAGAGAAGATACTCCCCGTGAAATTCTTGATGAGATTATGGTTATAACAAATCTTCAAAGACGCAACACGTTTACGAAGATGGAGCTTGCACGGTCGCTCAGATTGCTGAATGACAGCCGGAAGAAACAAGGATACAGAACAGATATTATGAACAGCTCCGGAACGTCAACCAAAACAGAACTCGCAGAAGAATTTGGAATATCGGTTAAGAAGTTATATATGTTAATCAGCTTTACTCAGCTGATTAATTACTTTGCTAAGAAGGTTGACGATAATACGTTACCCGATAAGATTGCATACTGCTTATCATTCCTGTCTGAATATGAACAGCACATCGTCGAAGAATATCTTAACAGCAATCCGAATTATGTGCTGACAGCCGATAAAGCGGAACGCTTGAAAGACAAAAAGGATAAGGATAAAAATCTTGATAAGCGGACAATCGACGCTATTCTTTCAGCCGTCCGACAGAGAAAAACGATTGAAACAACTACAGTAAAACTGAATACAAGTACATTTGAAAAATACGGACTAAAAGGAAAAACCGCAAATGAAATTTCAGATATACTCGAAAAAGCGTTGCAAAACTATTTTGAGAACGAGCAGGAAATTGAATGATAGGTGCGACATCGTGACGCACCTGTTAATCAAGTGAGCTTTCAAGGGTGCGACATCGTGACGCACCTATGACAATAACAGCGGATTTTTCTTTTCTGATGGCTTTTTGCTTGAACATAGCCAAATGCAAAGGCGTATGAAAATAACTGGTTTACGAAACACCCATTGCAAAGCAATGGCAGGAATAGAACGGTTGACCGTTCGCTGTAATACCGCTTTGCTATCGCAAAAAACAATGGTTACAACGTGGTTTCTATGGTTGAAAATGTGGTTAACTTAGTTTCACTGTGAAACTAAGTTTGTGAACACGCATTGCAATCACGAAAATCAAGTTTTTTTCAGTTTGCTTAACGGTAGAAAAACGGCTATAAAAATTATGAAGAAAGGGGTAAAAAATAGTGATAAACAAAAAAACTGTGCAGCTTTCGGTTGTCCTTAACGAAAGAGTTTATGACGATGTTAAAAAGTTAGCAATAAAAAAGCGTACTTCAATGGGCAACATAATTCGTTCTTTTATTATAAAAGGACTTACCGTTGAAAGCCATGATGAAAATGAAGAAGAATTCCGTCGTATGATACACGATGAAATGACAGAAGTTTTCAAGCAGCAAGTAGAAAGGCTTATAAAGCTACAGGTGAAATCAACAAAGGCAAGTGCAATTACAATGTACACCGGGTTACAGATTATGTCGGAGTCTTTTGCGGATGATGTCAGCTTTGCACGTGTTGTAGCATCTGCAAGCAAACAAGCGGCGGCATATATGAAACAGAAAGAGAAATCTGATGATGAGTATATGCAGGATACTAATGAGATCTTAAACGGAATGAAGAAGGTAGTCAGAGCGGGTGAAGAATAATGTCATCGGCACTCATATATAAAATGAGGCTGACAGCTCCGAATAAGCCCGGTACGGCAAGCCACAATTCCAATTACGTCAAGTATATTGCGGAGCGTGAACACGTTATGAAACTTTCGCCGGAAAGTGAAAGCGGACTGTTCGGCAGGATAGACGGTACAAATAATGATGAGCTGGACGTCACCGATACACAAAACTATGTTTACGGTATCTCGAAAGCAGGAGTTACAGTGTACAACGCATACATATCATTCCGACCGGAGATCGCTAAAAGGCTTGAACTTGACAGCCTTGAGAAGTGGCAGAACTACATTAAGTTTCACATTGATACACTAATGAGAGGGTACGATATACCTAAAGACAGATTTGAATATATTGCGGCTGTTCACGACAAGAAGGGACAGCCGCATATTCATATTTCGTTCTGGGATAAAGACCCGCCTCTAACAGTACAATTTGTAAAAAAGGAGGTATCGGATAATGTAAGAAAAAAACTGATACACGATACATTCGCAAATGAGCTGTCGTATTATTACGGCATAAGCAACGAAGCAATGTCGGACGCAAAAGAGCTTGTCGGGAAGCTGATGATTGATTTCGAGCGTGACATTTCCGGTATCTATTCCAATCGTTTCTCCGGAGTTGATATACCCGAAGAATTGATACAGAAGTACACCGATGTATTGAACAACTTGCCGGGGCGAGGAAGAATAGCCTATGCATATCTTCCGAAAGAAACGAAGGATATGGTTATCGGTATGATAAAAGAAATGATTATGTTGCCAAAGATGAAATCTATCATTAATGACTATTATTCGGGTGCAAGATCGGCGGCAGAAATGTTCGACAGTAAAGAAACCGATAATGGTAAATCCGAAATTGACAGGAAAATGCGGAAAGCCGCAGGCGATTTGTATAACAGGCTCGGCAACATTATACTGAAATCAATGCTCAGAACTCTGAAAGAGAACAATGAGCAGAGAAAAAAGGATAATGCCGAGATAAACACAAAGATAACTGTTGACAGTATGGTATATGCTTTGAACGCAGTGAGCAGATTGTTTAGAACACAAGGCTCTGCCGGAACGGTAAACACTGCTCACGCTCTGATCGGTGAGCTGTCAAAGCAGGCTAAGAAAGACATTGCAAGGCAAAAACAGGATAAAGGACACGAGGTGTAATCTATGGAAACTCAGATATATTTTGATTTCAAAAACAATAAGCTGTCGCTTAAAGGAGTAAATGCCGGATATAAATTACTTGAGCATAATGAGTTTACCGATGTTGACGGCACGTTAATAGGCGTGGTGTTAGCAAAAAGTAAAACTCAGTATGCTACCTGGAGATATTCATTTTACCCCAAGAGTGAATACTTCACCGGGCTTAACTTAGGTCACTATTTCAGCAATGAAATTTCTGCTAAAATAGACTATTTTGAGCGGTTATCCGAAATGGGCAATAGACTAAAGTCAGAGATAAGCAAAACCTGTTGTGAAACAGATGAAGATATGGAAATCTGAATACTTAGTAACATAAGTGCGACACGATGTCGCACCGGACGTTCCGGTCGCACAGGACGCTCCTGTCGCACAGGACGCTCCTGTCGCACTTAAAATAAAGGAGGTACAAATTACAAATGAACAAATTAAAGGCACAGCTTATCAAGAATATGCAGGCAGAGCTTGACAAGCTGAAAGAAGACTTGCTGAATATCTCGCCACAGGAAATACTCAGCAGAGCATATGAATATGCGATGAAAACGGAAATAATCTATGCAGCACACGACAGTGTGCTTGATGATCATCAGATCGAAGCACTGCTAAAACACCCATCACCGCTAAGTGATGTATACAACAAGTATCTGAAGCATGATGAAACATCATTATCGGACGAGCTTGCAAACTGCCTTGCGGAAGAAGCAAATGTAGAACTGCACCACAATGAAAATACCGAGGAAAAGCGTCACGAAGAATACAGCGACGCTTTTTTTATTGATAACGGACTAAAGCGTATTGTGTGGATTTATTACAATCCCGACAGTAACGCCGGAGGACAATACGTTACTAACATCATCAGTTTTGATAAGCTGGCGAAAATTTCATCGGTAAATCGCATTGTTGACGATTACTTTAATACGCAGATAAGCTCATTGTGTACACAGTATCTTTCAGATGTTGGTACGGATGATTATAAGGCGGCTGAACGAATGTTTTACGATAACCCCGATTTCGTCAATGTAACATATACAACAATGCAGGCTCTTACAAAAATTGCACTGACCAATGAATGGGAAAATGAGTTACACAATGATCTTCCCTCTTTTATCAAATCTGCGTTTGCATGGGATGAGCTTATAGGATATGGCAGTATAGATGATGAAATTCAGTACGAAGAAACACCGGCAAAAGTTGTCCGTGACTTCTTCTTGAAAGAAAAAGGTACTATGTATTCATACGAGGGCGAATACACGGATTGCATTTGGAACCTTGAGGAACGTGACGGAAAGCCGGTAATAAACATAGCTGTAAAACGTGAAAATGAAAGCAAACCGTTATTTTCTTTCGACAAAACATTTGAATGGAATGATATTACAAATGCGGTTATCGCCCGAATTCAGCAGGAAAAAATATACAACAAGCTCGTAGAACACTGTTATAAATTCAGTAAATACCATACAGACGATTACAGCGTATATGATCCCGAAGAAGACAGAACAGTAATCAGAGGCAGTGCCGAGCAGATAAAAGAATGTTTCGGCAAACTTTTAAATAAGCAGGAAGTCAAAATGCTTATTGAAACCGAAATCGTTCCTGCACTTGCAAAAGCCGATGAGCAGTTTGAAGTTGATCGTGAAAACGATGATATGGAAATATAAGTGCGACATCGTGACGCACCTATAAATAAATCAAATACCAAAGGAGGACAGAAAAATGTCAGAAGAAACAAAGAAGCCTGCTGAGGAGCAGACAAAGAAAGCTGAATATATCAGCGAGAAAGCAATGGCGGAGATACTCAAAGGTATCCGTCAGAGATTACCTGTGAAGGAATATGCAAACAAGAAGTTTTCACCCGAACAGATGAAGCAGATAAGGCTCGGTATGAAAAGCGGTATATCATATCAGCTCTATGCCGCACCGTACATCTCTCCGTCAGCTATGAAACAGTGGCGTAAGATGCTTGAGAAAGGTGTTGGTGATAAAGACATCATCGACTATCTTGCACAGGACGGACGTTCCTATGACGCTGAACAGATAAAGCAGATCCGTATGGGAATGAAGGATAAACTTGACGTAAAGCTGTTTGCAAATCCCGATTATTCTGCCGAGCAGATGAAGCAGATAAGGCTCGGTGTCAAGAATGACATTGATTATGAGGTCTATGCAAACGGGAATTTCTCGGCGGAACAGATGCAGAAAATCAGACTTGAAATGATGATAGCAAAGATAATTGACTTCATCAAGGAAAAGTTTACTCAGCTGTATCAGTCGATGAAGGCATACGCAAATCTGTATATGACAAAGCTCCCTGTCGAGCCGGAAGAAGATATGTCTCACGAAGATGTAAAGGACGCACAGCTCTTTACCCTTATGAAACGTGCGTATGACAAGATGAACGATAATTATGAGGATTTCGAGGAGATGAGCTTCGACGAAAAGGTTGACAGCATAATAAAAGAATTTGAGCGTGTCAACGAAAACGAAAGAACGCATACTGTTGCAAAGAGCAATGAACTTATCCCGGAAGGTACAGAAAAACTTGAAGAAAGATGTTTCTCGGACCGTAAGAATATATCCGATGTAGTAATTCCCGGAAGTATCCGAGAAATACCATATATGGCTTTCGCAAGCTCATCGGTGAAAACAGCAGTAATCGAGCCGGGCGTTGAAAGTATCAGCTCCTGTGCTTTTGCGGCTACTGACCTTGAGAGTATATCAATTCCCGATACAGTTAAGCATATCGGTGAACAGGCATTTGCTATGACCGACATAACCTCGATAGAAATCCCTGCAAGCGTAAAGGCTATCGGTTATCTTGCCTTCAACGGTTGCAGAAATCTGAAAGAAGTTACAATCTCAAAGGGTACGATATTTGATAAGGACACTTTCCCGGAAGGTGTCAACATCAGATACAGAGAAAACGAGCAGGAACAGAGCGAACCCGAAGAAGAGGAAGGATTTGAACCGGAGATTTAACGCAAATGGCGTTAAACATATATCATACAGGTGCGACAGGAGCGTCCTGTGCGACAGAAGCGTTCTGTGCGACAGGAGCGTCCGGTGCGACACGGTGTCGCACCTGTAAATGCAGAAAGGAATGAAAACAATGTTAAACGTAAAAGTAACAAGACTGCAACCTGTGGTATCACAGAATGCAAACAAGCTCAGAGCCATAGCCGACATTGAAATCGGCAACGGACTTATGATCTATGGACTGCTGTATAAGCTGAACAAGGATAACGAATTCTATGTACAGATGCCTCAGCATATCGGACGTGACGGCGATTATCACTCCACGGTTGAGCCGCTGTCTAAGGAATTTGCGGCAAGGATAAAGTCTGAGGTTGAAAAAGCCAATATCGAGGGTAAGAATTACACGCCCACAAGCGAGGAAAGTGAGCCGCTCAGATTTACTTTCAATATGAGAAACGGTGCAAACGGTAGCGTATACGGAAATATGCGTGTCAACGATGATCTGCTTGTACATAACATAAGTGTTAAGGACAGGCTGGATGCAGAAACCGGCAATGTCGTGAAGTTTATTTCTCTGCCGTCAAAGCAGGCTGACAACGGTCAGTGGTGGAGCGTTGTAAGACCTTCAAACGATACGGTTAAGGAAGCTATAAATCATTACGGCATATCCGCAATCGGCAAAATTGCCGTTGAAACCGTAGGAAATATCAAGTTTAAGGATCTAAAAGAACAGTCCCCGGAATTATCATATTTCCGCCATCAGAACGTGAATTACGGCAAGGCTGTCGGAGAAGAATTGTCAAAGGCAGGTATTATGTGGAGCGGTAAGGTCGAAAAGACCGGTATGGTCATCACAATATCCGCAGACGAGAACGAATCCTATTCGAAGATAATAACTGAAATGCGTGAGCGTAACAAGGCTCAGACAGCAGAGCAGGCACAGACAGCGGGAAAGGTTGACGAAAGTGCATTTTTTGATATGAATGCACCTGAGCCTTTCTGAAACAAATAATATGTAATTTACCGGGATTGTAAAAGCAGTCCCGGCTTTTACATTACAGGAGGCAAAATGAAAATATTTAAAATCATTGCAACTCTTGTCGGATGTGTGATTGCACCTGTTGTATCTGTATTTTTATCATACAGTCTTGATGTTATGCTGACAACACAGGAGCTGAAACTGTTTGACTTCAACACCTGTCTTGAAGGTCTGAAAGTCAATCAGAAACAACAGCAGCTCTTTATGATATTTACAGCACTGCTTATAGGTCTGATTATCTTTGTTGTGTTCGTTGCGATGAACAACAAGTACAAGGCTGATACAATAACGGTCACGCCGAAAATCAAGATACCCGTTCCTGCAGGCGAAGGTCAGAACGGCTCGGCACGGTTTATGAACGACAGCGAAAAGCATAGCGTTTTTTCTACATACAAGCTGAAACAGTCAAGTGATTTATGCCGTGTGTTGAACAGAAACGGTGAAGATTATTACAATGCTGTTTCAAAAAACGGTAAATATCTGCCGTTTATTCCGATACCGCTTGATAAGATTAACAAAAATGAGTTCCCCACCAAAGGCGGACTTGTTGTCGGAATGAAAAAGCACGGCACTTACGAGGAAATCTCCTACATAGCGAAAGACTATCACTCGTTGATATTCGGTGCAACAGGTTCCGGTAAGACAAGAACGCTTGTTTTACAGTCAATTATCTTCACTGCACTGGCTGGTGAAGGCATTGTAGTAAATGATCCGAAAGGCGAAATCTACTACTATACTCATCGTGTTCTGCAATCGCTTGGTTATGAAGTGATAGTAATGGACCTGCAGAATCCCGAAAAATCGTGCGGCAAGAACTTATTGCAACCGATAATTGACGCTGTAAACGAGAAAAAGACCGATAAGGCACAGAGAGCAACGTGGGACTTAATCGAAATGCTTGTACCGAAGTCGGATAAGGGCGAGCCGATATGGACAAACGGTGAAAAGGCTATCATCGGTGCCTGTGTGCTTGCTGTAGTATGTGACAACACGGATAAGCCGCAATATCAGAATCTCACGAATGTGTATTACTTCCTTGCAAATATGGTTAAACCCGGTGCAGATAATAAGACACCGCTTGAAGGCTATATCGCAAAACTGGACGATACACACCCGGCTAAGTCACTGCTCGGCATTACAGATGTTGCACCGAGCAGAACAAGGGCAAGTTTTTATACATCAGCACTGACAACATTAAGATTGTTTGCGACAAACGATATTGCCAGTGTAACCGGCACGTCAGATTTTGATTTTACTACGATTGCTCAGAAGAAACAGGCAATATTCTACATCCTGCCCGACCAAAAGACAAGCTATTATCCTATAGTTACCTTGCTTGTCAATCAGCAGTATGAACTGCTTGTAGACTATGCAAAGGACCACGGTAACAGATTGCCGATAAGGGTAAACTTCTTCCTGGACGAGTTTGGTAACTTCACGCCGATAAGCGATATACAGGCAAAACTCACTGTCGCAAGAGGTTACGGAATACGTTTCAATCTGTTCATACAGGATATGGCACAGCTTGAAGATAAGTATGACAAGAATGTTGCAAATATCATAATGGGTAACTGTACCGTATGGGTATATCTTGCGGCGGCGGGCAAGGAAACAAACGAACTTATAAGCAGTAAGCTCGGTAAGTACACAACACTAAAATACAGCTCATCGGGAAATAAAGCAAGATACTCAAATCCCTCATCGGGATTTTCTTCACAGCTTGAGGGACGAGAACTTCTTACGGCAGATGAACTTGCAAGATTTGCACGTCCATATCAGCTTGTAATGGTACTTGGTGAATATCCGGCTGTAATGGTGTCATACGACCTGCACAAGTGGCAGTTTAACCGCTTTATGGGACTCGGAAACGAGAGCCATAACAAGCAGTACATTCAGATTGTCACTGACAGCAGACAGGATAAGCGTAATACAAACGCTAAAATCCCGTTATGGGAGGTCTGGAAAGAGCAGACACCGCAAGCACCGCAGGAAATCGAGTACAATTACTTGTTAAGGCGAAAAGAAGCAAAAGAAAACAATGAAAAATCCGAAACCTATGATATTACTAAAAACGCATTCTATATTGCGGAAGATGAGGTAATTGACAAGGGAGAGGACTTATTCCGGAGGAAAGAATAATGAACAAGTTAAAGAAAATCAGAAACCGCATTTATACCGTCATATCATCGTTTGTGACGGTGACATTTCTTACAATGTCGGGATTTGCACAGGGCAATTTTGCAAACAGCGTAATTGTGACAGGCACAAAGAATCTGATAGCAGATGTCAGCTCCTGGCTTACAGGTATAGCGATAACTGTTACCGCTGTTGTATGTGTAGCTCTGTTTATAGCACGTGGCTTATCTGATGAACAGGATAAGAAAATGTGGGACAAGAGAATTAAGACAACAATTGTTTCTGGAATATTAGCGATAACAATAACATCACTGATAGGTGTAATTGCCGGCTATTTCAAATAATCTTATGTTACATAAAATACGTTCAAGGGCATATCTTACAGGCAACGACAGTGTATTAGCTGTTGCTGATGTAAATATTGATGATGCGGTAACAATCCGTGACTGCCGGCTTTTAAAAAGTGCGGACGGCAACATCGAAGCACAGTTACCGCAAATCAAAAACAAAGACGGAACATACACACAGACAGTACAGCTGATTAATTATCAGTCTGTACTGATGAAATCGCTGAAAGCAAGCATTTTCGAAGCGTATACAAATGCTCTCAAAGGGAATCCGCCTGTATCAAAAGAAAAAACTTTTGAAATGGAAAAAGAGCAGTTTGAACTGCAAAGGCAGGGCGTTAAAGCAGAAATACGGCGGATTAACTTGCCGAATTGTCCTGCACTTAAAGCGATAGCCGATATAACAATTGACAACTGGCTTGTTGTCAGAAATATACGGCTTGTTGCCGAAAAGGACGGAAAAATAAAGCCGGTAATGCCGCAGAAATCATTGCCGGACGGCACACGATGTGATCGGGTGGCGATAAAAGATGATACGCTGCTTGAAAAAATACGGACAGCAACAACTCAACTATATATGCGGCACGATGTGCCACAGCAATCGGCAATAGCAAAAGCGGACGATATGTATATGTTCCCGTAAATGTGAGGTGATAAATTAATGGCGGCTATATTAGTTATTCTGTTTTCCGTCATACTGAGCAGTATGACACCGCTTGTTTTTGAAGCGAGCGACCAACTGATACCGATAGTCTTTGAAGTTGACAAGACGCTCGGACAGTATCTCTCAACAGCGTCATCAACTATATATAATATAGGCATTTCACTGATGATACTGAAATTTCTTAAAAAGGGCTTTGAAATATACGTTATGGGAACAGACGGAGATCCGGATATGGACCCGTTACAGCTTGTGACGAATTTCATAAAAGCAATGGCTGTCGCTATAGGTTTCAGACCTATTTATGATATTTTCGTGCGGATACTTAAAGAAACAGTAAACGCAATAACGACAAGTATGAACATCTACAAGGAAGTAACCGATTTTACCGGCATAGGAATAATCAACGGCGTATTCTTCCTCATAGCACTTGTAATATTTATGATACTGTTCTGTAAGGCTTTCGGGCTTGGTATCAATATGATGATATTGAATATCGGAATGCCGCTTGCCTGTACCGGACTACTCGATAATGACAAAGGAATGTTCAAAAACTACTTTATGACCTATGTCAAGACATTTCTGACCGTACTTATACAAGTAGTTCTTAGTAAGCTCGGACTTTATATCATAGTCACATCTGCAGGTATAGGAAACATTGTATCGGGCAATTTTGATTTGGTAAAAATGTTCCTGGGCTTGGCTTGTCTTACTACAGCACTCAGTACGCCTAAACTGCTTGCAGAGTTTCTTGTGCCTTCCGGTCCGGGCGGTGGTGCTATGAGCAAAATATATGCGGTAAACACGATTAAGACAGCGATAAAGGGTGTTACAAAATAGGAGGGATAAATGACTACAATTGACCAGCTCAGTCTGATAATACAGGGCTTACTCGTAGCAGGAGTAGCACTCAGAGTAATTATCCTGCTGATAAAGATTGTTCTCAATCCCGATGATAAGCCACAACTGATACCGAAAATAAGAAATGCACTTGTATTTATGGTTTTTGGTATCATAATTTTTCAGATAAAAGACCTTATCGTCCGGTACTATTCATAAGGAGGACAGACAAATGAAAGATGAACATTTATATATCCCGTATGGCTTGATAATAGAAAAGCAATGGTGGGAAGGTTGCGGACCGAAGCAGAAGCCACATCTGATAATCGGCGGGCTTATATCACTCGGACTTGCGTTTTTTATTTCTCTGCTGATACATATCATAATCGGACTTGCAGTAGGGATATTCGGTATTTTGGCTACAGTAACACTGATTACAAAGCAGGACAAGATAAATCTTTCGATAATCGAATACATCGGGCTGATGATCCGGAAAAACAAGGAGCAGCAGAATTTTCTTTACAAGTATAAAGATGATTATGGGATTATGTGACAAAGATACACAACAGGTGCGTCACAGTGACGCACCTTGAATATAAGAGCAACAGTAATCATACGGGTGCAACTCCCGTAGCTCTTAAAATAAAAGTGCGACCGGAGCGTCCGGTGCGTCACCGTGTCGCACTTGAAATTGACATAAGTGATTGAATATGATAGAATGGAGAAAATTATATGTTATGTAAATTGTTATCGACTATACCGCTCATTGTACTTACGGTGATAATTTTAATTAGGGTTATCAAAACCATTTATCGTTTATTAAAAAACAAAAATATTTTTGATAACACAGATGAAATAACCCGGCACTTTTACTTCTTTCCGCTTTTTATAATGTTATTTATGGTATTCGATTGCGTGAATTTATGGAAAATCATAATAGCTGTATCGGAAATATCTGCATATATCTTCTCACTCGTAGCCGTTTATGCCAAAAAAAGAGGAGTTAAAGAGCCATTTAGTCGTTATAACAAAAATCTCTGTGATAAAATAATAATGCTTATAGTAATGGCGATTAGTTATAGCTTAATGTGTTGGTTGAAATCGGGGTAAAATTGGTGATAAATGCTATTGCAATGATTCTTTGCGTATTAAAAGAACATTGGATAAAGCAATACAATGACGGTAAAGATTTGAAATAAAAGTTAAATTGTCGCTTACGGCGGCAATTTTTTTATATCGGAGCGTAAGCGTATGCGGGTGCAATTCCCACAACTCCGTGCAAACGAATACTTAGGAAAGTGAGCAAGTACATGGAAATATTAGCAATATTAACAGCCTTAGTTGTAAGCGTATTTTTATCGTTCGTTATTTTAGAACTGATTATTATTTTGATCACGAATCGGAAGATTAGAGAAATCAAAAAATCGTTAAGCAGATTAAGCACTAGAATATCAGAGTGCAACAGCATTTTAGAAAGTATCAATGAAGATTCAAAGAGCAGTCTGCACCCGTAGGACTGCTTTTTTATATCGGAGCGTTAGCATATACGGGTGCAAATCCTGTAGCTCTGAAAGTAAAAGTGTGACCGGAGCGTCCGGTGCGTCACCGTGTCGCACTTGGAAATTGACATTTATTGTCGCTTATTTTAGAACGGAGATTAGAAATGTATACTAAAGAAAAAAACACAGAAAAATCAAAATTAACCGATAATGCCGAAAAAATCAATTGCGAAGCTTGTTATGAGCCGTGCATATTTGAATTGAAAGATTCCGTCCATACTTTCAATATAGGATTACTCGACATTCTTAAATGTATTAAATTTGCCGAGGATGAGGGAATAGTTCCTAAATTACCTGAAGAATGGTGGATCTCTATTTCACAGCAATTCGGTTATTTCGATGAGGAACGGTAATGAAATGAATGTTTTAAAATAATTTGACACGATTTTAATTTTAAGATATAATTAGGAGTATAAATATGAAATTCGTAATTTATTCAATTTTAGTACCGAATATGGTTTATTGGATTACGTATTTTGTGATATGCGAGGTGTTTAAAATGGACTCCTTAGTGGGTGCAATTGTCGGTTCGGCTGCTACAATATTCGTGGGTATATTAGGTTTGATAGGCGTTTGTATAAGCAACGGAAGAAAAAGCAAAAAATTAAATGACAATCTTGTTAAATTGCAGGATTGCCAAATCGGCGTAAAAGACGGTGAACTTTCAATTGCAAACCGACTCGGAGTAACAAACGGCGAAGAAACAAATCTTACGGCACAAAATAAAATTCTCAGGGAAGATCACAAGAATATTAAAATAATCCTAAATGAAGAAATCAAGAAGAGCATTAATATCGTTGCAGACAACGCAAAGAATACATACACATTTATTGTGAATGAGAGCGAAATGAGAAAACAAAAAGAACAGTTACTCCAAAGCAATGAATACAGATGGGCACAAGCCATTGATGATTTAACTTTGTTTAAAAACATATTAGGAGAGAAAAATCAACTAATTGCCGATTTGTATCGAGAAAAATCTGAATTAGAGGAAGCAAATAAAGAACTTGATGAAGTAATTAAAACGCAAGCCAAACAGATAGAAGAGCTAAACGCTAAACTCAATCCCGATAAGCACGTTCACTCTCAAGAGCAGGGAATGTACCCGACACTTTAATATATAGAGAGATCTAAGCGACTGAAATCAGCCGCTTTTTCTTTTTCTAAAAGTAAAAATCCAAAGCAGCCCTCACCCGTAGGACTGCTTTTTTATATCGGAGAGTAAGCGTATGCGGGTGCAACTCCCGTAGCTCTGCTGATAAATACATTATTAAGGATGGAATGTAAAAATGATGTTACGAAATTTAATGTCGTTATTAGAAATATTAATGCCACTGGTTGCAATGATTGCAATTTTCGGCTTATTGTGCAAAATACTAATGAATATTTATAACAAAATTTACGCTCATAATTTATATTATGGATTTGATTATGTTGATAGTATAGAATGGACGATTATAATAGTTATAACCATCTTCTTTATGCCTGCAACAAGCCGAACGATTTCTATAACTCTATTGGCATTAGCAATAGTAAATAATATTTTGCTTTTTCCTTTTTGCAGAAAAACAGATAAATATAAAGATGACAATAAATTTGATAAAATATTGTTGGCTTTTTCAACGTGTTTATTTTGCTGTGCAATGATAATAGTGATTTGGGGAAAATAAAACATAATGACAAGGTTGTTATAGGTGCGACACCGTGTCGCACCTCGAATAAGCCGCAGAAAAAAGAAATCCCGCCCAAAAGGCTGTAATCGTGTAACTTTTGGCAGAAAGCAACAAAAAGTAATACTATACTTTGTCAATGTTTTTGTCGCTGTCGGCTGGACTTTTTGCCGTAAGTGTGTTACAATATACTTAGGAAATAGTACCGAATCGAAAGGAGATGCACAAATGGCAAGAAATATAGTAAAGGCAAAGCTGGATATAATATTCAAGAAGTTGTTCACGGACGAGGGAAATCAGCATTTACTACAGGCTTACTTATCGGATACGCTCGGTATACCGTATGATTCGATAGAAAACCTCGTTGTACTCAATTCCGAGATAATGCCGGACAGCATAACCGAGAAATACAGCCGTATGGATATTCGTATGAAAGCCAATGGCAGACTGATAAACGTTGAAATGCAGATTAAAGACGAGGGCGATTACAAGGACCGTTCGCTCTACTACCTGTCTAAGCTGTACAGCGGTCAGCTTAAAAGCGGAGAGGTGTACGGCTCGCTGAACCAGTGCATTTCGATAAATATCATCAACTTCAATCTCTTTGACTGCGAAGAATATCATTCATCGTTCTCAATGAGAGAGGACAGCAGAAACGAACAGCTTACAGACAAGTTTACAGCTCATTACTTCGAGCTGAAGAAAATAGGCAAGAATATCGACAAGAACAACAAGCAGGAGCTATGGCTCAGACTTATCAATGCAGAAACGGAGGATGAACTTGATATGTTACAGCAGACAGGCGTAAAGCAGATACAGGACGCAGTAGTTGTACTGCACAAGATGAGTGCAGACGAAAAGACAAGAGAGCTTGCGGAAATGCGTGAAAAGGCTCTGCATATCGAAGCAACCGAAAAGGCACACGCAAGAGCCGAAGGCAGAGCTGAAGGCGAAAGAAGAAAAGAAGCTGAAATCCTCGCCAACCTCAAAGCTATGGGCTTATCTGAAGAACAGATAAAGCAGGCTCTCGGCAAGTAAGAAACAGACCAAATCCCACAAAGGAGGACCCCAAAATGAAACGTAAACGTACCCACACCATACTTGCAACAATAACCCTCATCAGCGTAATACTGACCAGTGCTTGCACGGCAAATACAAGCACAACGTCCTCTGTACCCGAAACGGCGGTTACAACTACCGCTCCGGCAGTGACGGGAACGGTGATAGATAGAATTGACGAGCCGAAAGCCGAAGCGACTACTGCTCAGACCACAGCCACCACAGCAGTGACCACCACAAAGCCACAGGAAACAAAAAAGGCTGAAACTACCACCACAACAGCGACTACAACGGCAAAGCCGGAAACGACAACAACCGCCGCTACAACAAAGCCCACACCCGAATGGACGGAGAGCAAGGCAAGCGGTACAAAGTACGTCAACACAGACTGCTACAGCCGTAAGAAAGCCGTACTCGGCGCTGACACAGTTAAGCTGTACAGCGTGAACGACAAGGTGACAGTGACAGCCAAGACCGACACAGGCTACTTCAAACTTTCTGACGGTAGCTTTATCCACGGCGATTATCTGAGCGACAGCAAGACCGTTATACAGACTACAACGACCGCAAAGAAAGCGGAAACACCAAAGCCTGCGACCACCACCACAAAGAAGCAGGAAAGCAAGCCGGCTGAAACTAAATGGAAGTTCACAAAATCCGACTGTGAGTACATCATAGAAGAATGCTACAAATGGGCTGACAAGAACGGTTATAAGTATAAGAGAGTGAACGAAATTAAATACCCGAACGGCGGTTATTGGGATTACTCAAATGGTGAAGAAGTTTGGGTTGATGTAAAGAGAAACTGCCAATATGGTGAAGTGTATAAAAACAGCAGTTGGGATACCACTTATAAAACTGTGGGTCACCCATACTTTTGGGGATCAGCAAGAAACGAACAAGTGATAAATAAAAATGAAGAAATCATTAGTACAATTACTTTTATGTGCAATGATATTAAGTATTACAATGAAGAAGGATACACTCCAGTTTTAGATTTTACACCATACAGTGAATTTGTTTCATACACAAAAGACAGACCGGGATTTATAGGCTGTTCAAACTTAGTAGACGATGGAACAATAGATTATATTTTGTTTGTGATATATGGCGCATAAAACAAAAACACCACATTTTTTGAGGACTATGTAACAACTGCTTGCAGTTGCTGATATAGTCCTTTTTGTTTGTAGAATTAAGCATCAAGCTTTTTCCGAACAAGATAACGTTCGTTTTCTATTTGATTAATTAGTTGAGAAACTTCTTGATTAATTGTAAGTTCTTCTTTTATCTGCGTAATCAATGAAATGCTGTTTAGAGAAATGTTGTCGAGAATATAAGACTTAAAGCTGGTGGTGGAGTAAATCATAGTGAAAATCTGATATTCTCCGTTATAGCCTTGAAGGATTATATGTAATATTGAATAATTAGGGCTTTTTTCGTTAAATTTATTTAAATTGAATGAAATATATTCCTTTTCAAATTCAACAACAACAATGACTTCGCCTGATTGAAAATAATACCCTCTGTTACCGGAATATTCAGGTGTATTAATTTCATGTGAAAACGCTGTTATATCTATATTGCCGTTGTCAATTGCGGCAAACACAACTTTTTTGTATTCACCGGATATAGAAAGTGGATCAAAGTGTATTGTATAAGGCGTAAGGTTATATCTGAAATTGGGTGTTTCATCGCATACTACATCGTCAACAACAACAGGAGTATCAGCTGATAAAAAATAATTCAAATGCGAATTTTTTATGCTGAATTCATTAGCGATTGTTCCTATCCAAATAGAAATATATAAACTCAATAAAGAGACAAGGAGTGAAGCGAATGCTAATCCATTAGATAACAATTGTGAAGACTTGGCAGTCCCATCGCTTTGTCTTTTATGTAACTTTCTTTTTTTGCTACTCATATTATTACAACTCCTTTATAATGTTATTGTGAGTATTATATCAAACTGCGATATAGTTGTCAACCGACAAATAAATTTTAATAGAAAAAATTCAAAGCTGTCTGAGAAGGCAGCTTTTTTATATATAAAATTAATTAACGAAAGGAAAAAAGAAAATGAAAAAAGTGATTAAAAAACTTGCTTCATTGTTGATGGTAACTGTATTTGTTATCACCGGCACAACATTTCAAATGCTTGCAGGGGCATTGTCCGAAAGTGTTATTAACGGAAAACAGAAACTTTACATTTCATATTATCCGTACAGTTATAACTTTTCGGGAAGTGGTCTTGGAACATCAATTTACGGACAGTTTGTTAAAATCAATGTAGGCTCAGCAAATGGTGAATATGCTTATTGTATGGATGCGGAGGCAGATAGCGGTATAACTGGTACTTCTATTTTTACAGCTGAAGATTTTAATTTGTCTGACTGGGTAAAACGCAATTATACATCTAATCAGATAAAACTAATGAAATATGCTGCGATATACACAATTAAAAACGCATCGGAGACCAAATACGGTTATTCCAATGAGGTAGAGAATATAGCAAGCCAAATTATTAATTGGACGATACTGCATAATTGGTTTAATACCTCATCAGAGTCAAGTGTACTGAATGTGTATACAGCTAATATGCCGTCAAGTGTAGCAAGCAATGTAAAGGCTTGTTACAATAAAATCAAAGAACAAATATTATCACACAAAACTATTCCAAGTTTTGCAGTAGGCAAAGGACAGACACCTACGCCAAAGAAGATGACAACAAATGCTGACGGCACATTTTCTATTACGCTTACTGACAATAAAAACTGCTCATCATATTTTGACTGGGCAAAGGCGCTTAATAACTCAAAATACAAAAATTATTTATCGATTACTACCAATTCTGCAGGTAAATTGGTTATAAAATCTACAAAACCGATACCAAAATCGGATGAGTTCGAGCTTACCGCCAAGAAAACCAAAAGCAAATATCAAAACGAGCTTGATACGGCTTCACCGGTAGCTTTGATAGTCGATGAAAGCCAGTTGAGTGGACAGAATGCTGTTGGTTATACAAATACCGACAACGACCCCGTTACTGCTTCAATATCCTTGTACACTGATACTATTGGCACAGCTCAAATAAAAAAAGTATGGCAGCATAATAACGATACCTCAAGCACCAAAGCTGATAACAGCGACATCTATTTCACGATAAAGAACAGTTCGGGTTCGACCGTGAAGGCTACTGGCAAGGCAGGCTCGTATACCTACTCTGCAAGCGGTTCCGTAACTAAGTTCAAGCTCAACAGCAGTAACACTTTTTTAGTAAAATCGTTACCTGCAGGAACGTATACGGTCTACGAATTTGGTAATGACGGCAACGGTATACCGAATTATACAAGAAAGAATCTCAGTCAAACAGTAACCGTTACAGCCGGAGGCACAGGAACAGTTACTTTCAAAAATACGAGAAATACCGGTACGGGCAAGGTTATAAAAACTTGGGTAGACACCAACGGTAATGCCATAGCCGCAAGCAACAACGTTGAAAGAAATAAGCAGATATATTTCCGCATCAAAAACGCTGACGGAAAATATATAACTGTCAACGGTACGAAGTACAGCGGCTCATATACGTTTACAGGAACATCGACTAAAGCTACATCGCTGTATGTTAATCCCAGTACAGGTACTTTCACTGTTTCCGACCTTCCGACCGGAAAGTACACCGTGTATGAGTATGGCTCTCCGGAGGGCTATTCGGTCAACAAAGCATATCAGACAATTACCATCTCAAGAGATAAAACATCGTCCGTGTCTTTCATAAATAGCGAGGACAGCGGTACGGCTCAGATAAAGAAGGTATGGCTGTCCGATACAACACTGTCAGCTTCAGAAAAAGCAAATCTTGAGAAAAACGTTTACTTTACTGTCAAGGACGCTAATGGTAAGTATATCAAGGTTACAGGCTCGGCAGGAGCTTATGTTTATGCCGGCACTCAGACTACAGCGAACAATTTAAAACTCAGCGGAAGTAAGTTTAATGTAAGCAAGCTCCCTATGGGAACATACACTGTAACAGAGATTAATAACGCAAGCGGTTACAATCCGAAAACGCAGACAAAGACGGTCACAATTGCCAATAAGGGCGAAATAAAGGCAATATCATTTACGAATAAATCAACGCCAGTTGTTGTGATAAGAAAGCATTTCTCCGATGAGAACAATCTGACAGAAGCACAGCTCAAAGAACAGTATGCTAAAGTTACCGTAAATCTTCAGGTACTCGGTTTCAGCGGTAGCGTTTCGTCAAATCCTCCCGCAGGATACTATGTAGAATTTACCGGGTCTAACGGCAATTACACATACAAGGGAATATCGTCAACCAAAACATCAGCGGCTGATTTAAAGCTGAATGAAAACGGCGAAATGACTATATCGTTCGGCACTAACACCGCTCCGTATTACTTAGCTGTCATTGAAACGTACAGCGGTACGGATTACGATGTTGATAACCGGGACCAGCGTATTGACCTGGGCAACGGTGATCCGAATGCTGTAATCGACCTTGATGACATTGAGCTTGACAATCAGCTTAAGACCGGATCTGTACAGGTCGACAAAGAGTTCCTTAATGAAAACGGCGCCGTTGAGAACATCACCGATGAACAGCTTGCCGAAGTATCGTTCAAGATAATGCACAACGGCAAATATCTCACCTTTACAGGCTCAAACGGCAGTTATACTTATAAAGGCGAGAACAATACAGGCACGTCACTCAAGCTTAATACAAGCACATATAACTTCATAGCAAGCGGACTTCCCGCAAGAGAGCAGTACACGGTCACTGAGGTCAGCGGCGCTACAGGCTACAGCTTCTCTATCGACCCCGTTACGTTTGAAGTAACACCTAACGGCACAGTAAAGAAAGTATTTACGAACAAGGCAATGACGGGTACGATAAGTATTGTTAAGCACAGTGCAGACGGCGTTCTTTCCGGCTGGCAGTTCCGTGTTACAGGCACAGCCAAGACCGGACAGAGTTATGACAAGACCTTTACTACCGATGCAAAGGGTACAATCACAATCAGTAATATCCGTATCGGTGATTACAAGGTTACAGAGGTCAAGACAGGTAAAACGGTCGGTTACATTACCGAGAACAGCAAAGACCTTGAGGTTAAGACCGATACTGTAACAACTGTCAACTTCGAGAACAAGCCGTATGCGAATATCGTTATCAACAAGGTTGACAGCGTAAAAGGCACTGCTCTGAGCGGTGCTACATTCGGTATCTATACGGATGCTGAATGTGAAATTCCGGCACAGGCATATACATCGGCTACAGATGATACTCTGACAGACGCTGTAATCACAGAAAGTGCGACAGGCAAGTACACTTGCAATTTCCTGCCGATTGAGAGCAAGAATGGCACAACTTACTATGTCAAGGAGCTTTCAGCTCCCGACCATTACGCTATTGACACAGACGTACACCCGGTAACGCTTAAAACGGCAAATTCAACCGTAGCCGTTTCAAACAACGCTACATCGAAATTCTATGAAACGCCTTTAGGCTCGGTCAGAACGACAAAGGTTGACGCAGATCATCCCGATGTACTTCTGAGCGGCGCTGAATTTACTGTATACAATTCCGACAAGGCTACTGTATACGGCAAACTCGCAGAAACATCAAAGGGTACATATCAGCTTGACGAAATCCCGGCAGGCACATACTACCTCAAGGAAACAAAAGCACCGAAGTATTACAATATCGACAACACATTCTATCAGTTCACAATTTCTGACGCAGGCAAGGTTGTCGATGTGTCAATCAACGGCAACGACAAGTTCCCCAATGCTCCGCAGAAGGGCAGTATAAAGATAGTCAAGAAAAGTGCGGACGGTGTTCTCAGTGGCTGGCAGTTCAGAGTAACCGGCACAGCCAAGACCGGACAGAGCTACGATCAGACTTTTACTACCGACGCAAAGGGTACAATCACTATAAGCAATCTCCGCATCGGTGATTACAAGGTTATAGAGGTCAAGACCGGCAAGACAGTCGGATATATCACACCTGCAAATCAGACGATTGAAGTAAAGAGCAATGCGACTACTACTGCAACGTTTGAAAACAAGCCTTTCGGTCACATTGTTATCAACAAGATTGACGCAAAGACCGGCGAAAAGGTAACAGGTGCAACATTCGGTATCTATACCGACAGCACTTGCAAGACTGTAGCAAAGGCATATAAGTCAGACACTGACAGCACACTTGTAAATGCAGAGATTATCGAAACAGCTATAGGAGTGTACACTTGCAACAACTTACCTATAAGCAGTGCAACAGGTACAACTTACTATGTCAAGGAGCTTACAGCTCCCGAAGGCTACTACCTTGATGCAAATGCACACGCAGTAACACTTAAAACAGCAAACGCTACTGTATCGGTTAGCAATGAAATCGGAAAATCCGACTTCAAAGAATATCCTTACGGTCACGGTGCTGTAATCAAGGAATGGAAACTTGACAACAGTACAGCAGATATGACAGCCGATAAAATCGCACAGATGAAAGCGGAGCTTGAAAAGAGCCTGTATTTCACTGTAAAGGACAGCAACGGCAAGTACATCACAGCTACAGGTGCAGACGGCGTATACACATATAACGGCGAAAGCACAACAGAATTCAGATACGTTCTGAAAAACAGCAAATTTACAATCGCAGAACTGCCTACCGGTGACTATACGATTACAGAGTATAGCACACTTCTTGACTACACAATCAAGTCGGAAAATCCCGTAAAGATAACTGTAGTAAGAAATCAGACAGCAACGGCAACGTTTGTAAACGAGCGTGACACAGGCACAGGCAAGGTTATAAAGGTATGGAAGCAGTTTGATACAATGACAGCCGCTGAACAGGCTGAAATCGAAAAAAATGTATACTTTACCGTAACCGACAGCAACGGTGCTTATCTCAAGGTTAAGGAAAGCAACGGTAGCTACATCTACTGTGGCACACAGAAAACAGAAACAAAATTTGCTCTGAAAAACGGTGCGTTTGTAATCGCAGAACTGCCGACAGGCGAATACACGGTAACTGAGTTTAACAACGCAAAGGACTACAGCCCGAAGCAGCAGACTCAGAAAATAAAAATCACCAAGAATACAGCGGCAGTGCTGACATTTACAAACATCCGTGACACAGGCAACGCAAGTATCGTGAAGAAATGGACAAACCCCAATGGGCTGACAACCGCTCAGAAGGCAGAGCTTGAAAAGAATGTATACTTCACTGTAAAGAACGCTGACGGTGCATACTTAAAGGCTGTATCAAAGAACGGTAAGTATGTATATAACGGCAGTCAGACAGCAGAAGCACGTTTTATGCTGACAAACAGCAAGTTTGAACTTACAGAACTGCCGACCGGCAAGTACACGATAACCGAAATCAACAATGCAGAAGGTTATCTGCCTAAGACACAGGTCAAGACAATCACGGTAACTAAGGACGCAACTGCAAGTGCAGAGTTTGTCAATAAGGTTATTGTAGGAAATGTAACATTGACAAAGGTCGATGAGGACTATCCCGAAAATAAATTGACAGGTGCTGTATTTACAGTTTATAAATCGGACAAGAAAACCGTAGTCGGCACAATGAAGGAAACCGAAACAGGTGTGTACAGCCTTGAGGGACTTGTATATGGCGAATACTATGTACAGGAAACAAAGGCTCCCAAATATTTCGTCCGTGATGTGAATTTCTACTATTTCCAGATTGTAAATGACGGCGAAACCGTAGAAGTTTCCAACGATGAGCTTGGCAAGGGTACGTTTATCAACTCACCTCAGAAGGGTGAAATCAAGATTGTAAAGACTTCTTATGATAATAAGGTTGAAGGCTTCAGCTTTGAAGTAACCGGAAAGACGTTCACAGGTCAGACGTTCAGCAAGATATACACGACCGATAAGGACGGTATAATTCGTATCAATGATTTAAGAGCCGGAGAATACAACATTCACGAAGTTAATGATTCTGCTTCGGCAGGCTATCTTCTACCCGATGATAAGCAGCTGACAATCGACCGTGACGGTGCAATGCTTGTTGCCAATATGCACAACAGCAAGCTACCGGACAATCCCCCGACAGGTGCAAACGAGGACAGCTTTACGCAGACAGCAGTTGTTATCATATCAATGGTAATGATGAGTGCGGCTGTTGTGCTTGTGTTCCCGTTATCGAAGCGTAAGAGAAAACGCTAAGCAGCATTTAATATTTTATTGTCACCGGGCGGCAGTCAGCCTGCCGCCTTTGTGGTGGCAATTACCGGAGGTGCAATATGAAAAGAAATCTGCTATCAAATTCTCATTTTAAATTGCTGTTTTCAAATTGCGATAATATCAAAAATGAGAAAAGAACGGAACTCTACTATTCTCAAAACGAGATACGACTTACTAACTTAGATACCGGAGAGGTTTATTCAACGAAAATAAGGCAAGAGTATTCGGACGAAAGAACAACTTGTTCCTTTGCTATAAATCAATATCTCAAAGAGGGGAATTATTTGATAGAGTTTATTTATTAAATTGTTTGAGGTGCGTCACGGTGTCGCACCTGTATAAAAGATTGACGTATTTTTACCGATATGATAGAATGGAGATGATAACGAATGAATGTAAGAAAAAAACTTGATAAATTGTGCAAAGAACAGTTACACAGCGGAGTTAAAACGTATGATGAAGCACTTGATTTTCTGAGAGAATTCACCTGCGTTTATGATAAATGCAAATCAGATAAAGAGTATGTTCCCGGACTATCTCATTACGACTTTATGTATTGGGTAAATCCGATAAGAGAGGCGTTTGCAAAAAACAACTATATTAAGGCTGTAGAAAAGCTGATAGATACATATATGGAACAGAATGACTATTTGTTCCAATCAAGAGTAAAAATTTCGATAATGATATTGTTACGACAATATGTAAACTCAGAAAGGGAAAAACGATGAACAGCGGTATTTATGCGAACAATCAGAATAATTATAATCAAGCAATGGAATATGTTAATCTCACGCTTGAAAGAGATACAGCAACAAAAGCAGACAATCTTCTGTTTCTGAAATTTATGATTGATTCTATAGGTCGTGACATAGAAACAGATACACTTCTTTATTATGTATATAACGCTAATGATAATGCTCCTGTCGGAAACAGAGTGTTCCCACATACCATTTATCTTGAAAACGGAGATGAAATACAGCTGTTTTCGGATCGTTTTGAAAAAAGAAAGATTGACCTCGCCACAGAAGTTGTAATAGCTCAGACGTGGCGAAAACCGTCTGTATCAAAGGTATATGACTTATTGGGTAGCATTGATAGGAATGGCTTTAAATATGATTACAGAAATCATCGTGGAACTTTTTATCCTTATATGAATATTACGATAGTTTCTCAAGGACATCATTCAATATCCTGTTCTCATTACTTGAAAAAAGGGACGATAAATGTAAATGTTTATGATATAGAAAGTGCATATAAATATGTTGATACAGATGGTTGCTACTGGTTGTTTAACAATTGTAAAAACAAAAAAGTAGAAATTAACGATTTTCGTTACGCATTACTTTTTAAATTATCAAAAATGTACTTCGAATTGCTAAATTCTTAAGTTTAAAGCGACTGGTTTCAGCCGCTTTTTCTTTTTCTGATAGCGAAAATACAAAGCTGTGCCGACGGGTACGGCTTTTTTATATACAATAAAACGGAGCGTCCGGTGCGACAGGAGCGTCCTGTGCGACATCGTGACGCACCTATAAAACAAGGAGGATAAAATGCAACAGCTTATAATTTTAATTGTAGCACTTGCTCTTGCAGGCGGAGTGTATCTGTTTCTGACAATCAGCAAGAAGAAAAGCAAGGAACAGACAGAAGAAAACGCAGTCGAGATGATGACTGCAAACGAAATGATAAACGTAAAGGATATTCGCAACAATTGCTTACACACGAATGACGGGTACACATTTACCTTTATCGAAATCGGCGGTATGAGTATGGAGCTTTTCTCGGAAAGTGAAAAGCTGGCATACTGCAAAAACATAACTTCCATCGTTTCACGTTTTCAGTTTCCGTATAAATATATGGCTATTTCCTCGCCGTATGTAATCAAGCATATGGTGACGGCAGACAGCAACAGGCTTAAAAATGCAAGCGGTCTGTGTAAGCAAATGCTTGAAGACGATATAAATTTTGCCACCAAAATGGTAATTGACGATAACAAGATTGACCGCAGATTTTTCTTTATGCTGTTCTCGAAGGACGAGGACGAGAAAACTATCCTCAAGCGTACAGAGGATACAATAAACGCTTTCAACAGCGAGGTGGACGGAATGTTCTGCGAGCTTGTGAAAGACAAGGATATTATAAAAATGTATAACCTTTTTACAAACCCCGCATACATAGCTTACGAAAGAACAGATGATGTATATTTATCTATGTCACAGATTATTGCGACAAATTCTTAAAGGAGGAAAAAATGAAAAACAAGAAGTACCAGTTTGAAATTGAAGAAAACAATGTAATCCGTGCCGCAATAGCCCCGATGGGTATTGATTTCAGACCGAACACCCGTTTTTATATGGGTGACTACATCTGCCGCATATATGCAATTATGCAGTATCCGCCTACGCAGGAATACGGCTGGGTATCGAAAATAAATAACATTGCCGGAACTATCGTGAACTTCACAAGTACGCCAATCACAGAAACGAATATCGTAGAACAGCTATCGAAAATAATCAATGCTTCCCGTGCCGAAGCAGAGAATACCCGTGATGCATTACAGCGACAGAGAAAAACAAAAACAGCGGACGATACAACTCGTCTTATGGCTCGAATGGAAGAAAACAACGAAAAGATAGCAAAATTCTGCTGTACTGTGATGGTTATGGGCAACGACGAAATTGATTTTGAACAGAAATGCAACAGGGTTGAGAGCATAATCAGTGGCGTCGGCTGTAAACTTCGGTGCTTGTCCCGTATGCAAAAGGACGCCTGGAAACATATTTCGCCGTCATACGCTCCTGTAGAGCTTATCGGCGATGTCGGTAACCGTCCTATGCCTGTAAACGCATTTTATGGCGGTTTCCCGTTCCAGAACAGCGGTTTTAATGACGGTGTAGGTTATTATCTTGGTGTAGATAATGACGGTACGCCTATTATTTTTGACTTATGGAAGCGTGACGGTGCAAGAACTAACAGCAATGTAAGCATAATAGGCGGCTCCGGCAAGGGCAAAACCACACTCATAAAGCACATTATCGTATCAGAGCTGATACGAGGAACAAAAGTAATTGTCATAGATCCCGAAACAGAGTACAAGGCTATCTGCGATATGTTCCGTGAAGATGGCATATCACGGTGGATAGACGCTTGCGGTGGCAGAAACGGAATGATAAATCCATTACAGGTACGTCCTAAACCACTTTCGGACGAGGAGGAAGAAGAAGCCGAGAGCAAGGGTATCAGCGAACTTGCATTACATCTTAAAACGCTTGAAATCTTCTTTGAACTGTATCTTCCCGAACTTACTCAGATACAGAAAGCCTTACTTACAAAAGGGCTTATCGCTATGTATGAGAAATTCGGCATAACCTGGGATACAAGTGTAACATATATGAAAAATACCGACTTCCCGGTTATGACGGATCTGTATAACACTTTGCTTGAGCAGAGAAAAACAGCTGAAAAAGGCGTAACCGATGATATGGACAAGCTGATACTGCTGCTTGAAAATATAACGACAGGTGCAGACAGTTTCCTTTGGAACGGTCATACTACAATGCAGTCAAATGCACAGCTTATCGTGTTCGATACGCAGAATATGAAGATTATGAGCGATGCAATGAAATCAACGCAGTATTTTAATCTTCTGTCGTGGTGCTGGCAACAGATGAGTGCAGACAGAAGCGAAAAGGTGATGGTTGTCTGTGATGAAGCGTGGCTCCTTATAAATCCCGATGTTCCGCAGGCGATGAGCTACCTTAGAGATACCGAGAAAAGAGCAAGAAAGTACAGCGGCGCACTTGCCGTTGCAACGCAGAACGTTGTAGACTTCCTTGATCCTAAAGTCAAGCTGTATGCACAGCCTGTACTGGATCTGCCGTCTACAAAGTTTATTTTCGGCTGTGAGGGCGATGACCTTAAAGCAATATCAACACTATACAATTTTACCGATGCACAAAGAGAGCTTGTTGCCGCAGGCAATCGTGCGGAGTGCCTTATGAAAGCCGGCGGACGGTCACTCAAACTCAAGGTACAGTTACCCGAAAAGCGTCTGAAACAGTTAGGATTGGGAGGTAATTGATATGACTGTATCGACGGCTATTGCAAAAATAATAACTACATTAGCGTCAAACGAAAAAGGAAGAAAGGTAATAGGAGCCGCATTACTTACTCCGATTATAATAATTCTTTTGGGAATCGGTGTATTTATTGCCTTGCTAACCGGATTGTTCAGTTTGCTTTACGGTGCAGTGCGTGATACAAGCGTCAGCCAATCGTGGAATGATATACGAAAAAATGTGGAATCCGCTCTGAGCGGTGTCAACTCCTCAATCAATACACAGGTCAAGAACGATACATACAGTTTTATGCCGGACTTTTCGATAAACCTGTCAAAGTCTGTTCTGCAGAAAACTTTTTCAGAGGGTAACAACTCGTTTTTGCTACTGTACGATACCAAAGAAGTCAATGACAGCGTTGCAAAAGCGAAGAAGTATATAGATAAGCTGAAAAAGGTAAAATCACAGAAAGAACTTGAACAGCTTAACGAAGAAATTGATTTAAGCAGCTACAAATATTCTGAGCTTGCGAAAGATAAGGAATTCCGGGACGATAAATCGTATGATATGAGCAAATACAGTCAGAGTACGGTACAGCTTATAAACACACTCGTTAAGCCCGAAATGCCGACATACGACTATGACGAGGAAACCGTAACAATTGACGGTGTAAAGGCAAAAAAGCAGATACTTACTGTACATAAGGACAGCAAGACTCAGATAGTGGAGTACACCTGTTACGGCGAAGGTGACATATATCTTCCGAGATTGCTTGCGTTATATCAAGCGGAAACATTCAGCCGCTTTGAAGATATGGCAGAAAGTGACGCAAGCGGACTTGATAACGATATAGCAAGTGCTATCGAGAATGTCAGCTCAGACGGAAGCGGCGGCGCAACAGCAGACGGTTTTGACGTTGCCTGTCTGAACGTGTTCCAGGCACAGGAGATAGGACAGATATTCGAGAGAGCGGCTCTTGAGGGTAAATTTTCCGCAAAAGTCAGTACGGAAAAGACCGGTACTACAGAAAAACTGTCAATAACGGTAAAAACACCGTCTGAAGATGACTGGTACGAAATGTTCAATGTAGACGAGAAGTACAGGGATTACACCAAAGAAAATACGCAGATAATCGAGCGTATCTTATCCGACGCACAGATAAATAATTTGTACATATCGGTAGACAGTACAGCTCAACGTGCATTGTTCGTGTACTTTCAAGGCTTTTTCAATCTCCCGGTCGAAGCCGATGATTTAAAGGAAAACACAAACGGTATCCTTACAACGCTGAATGACTTTGAAACAATACACAGCCGTGGCACAAGCACGATAGGAAAAGCATACGAATCGGGTATAACACTGTATCTGAATGACGAGGATACCGAGGTCAGAGCTGAGATACTTCCCGATGTAGGCGAGTGCATACAAGATGTGTATATCTATGACGTTTATGACGCAGGAAAACGCAAGGTAGTTAAAGATAAGCCAAATTACACATATAACTGCTCGGCGGTACAGCTTGCGTACATAATTGATACGGACGTGTTTGCAGAGGAATACGGCTTTGATTTTCCGACTATCGTAACAACCACAGGTACTGAAATAAAGCACGATGACGGTGTGCTGACGCTGATGATAGAATACAGCTGTCTTGACAGACTTGAAACTATCTCGGAGCAGGACATAGGATTGTCACTGTATGACGTATACGACAAAGACGAGAAGATAGTAATAGGCTATGCTCACTCCGGCAAACACAGCAAGGAAAAGGACGAGGGCTTATCAGCGACAGGCTGGAGCCATACATTCGGAAGTGAGATAATACCGCATTTGTGCGTCAAAACTGCGTTTGTAGATGGAGAGGTAACGCCTCCGGAGCTTGATAATCCGCATATCTATGACGGCTTATCGGTGCGTTTTGTCGGAGCAAAGGTAAATCCTTTGCTTTGGTTTAAGGCTTACAGGACGGACGTTAACAAGAACCTGCTTGACAGCATAAGTGCGATACAGGTGAAAAAATAAAAGGAGAATTTGATTATGGTAAATGAAGAAAAACTGTTTGATACATTCGGTGAATATCTTGACAAATGCGGTGACGTGGAATTTGATTTTTTCTGCGATGACCTGTATTGTGACCATACTGTAGTATGGAACAGCTATAATGATAAGCTGACAGAAAAAGCAAAGGAAAAATGGAACAAACTGCTCGGCTCAAAATATGAAGTTACTTACTCAGATGATAAGTATCGTATCAGACAGATAAACATACCCGATGAAAATCTGCGTAAATCCTGCCTTGATTTTGCGTATGCACAGGCGGGATATATTCCGGCATCAGAGTATGATGAACTGTTTTGTAGCGAAAACCGCATTTGCATAGGTAATTGTTATGTAAATTTCGGAATCAAAACAACATCGCTGTCTGGAGAAACAAGACAGGATTGCGAAAATCTGAATATGACGGACTGTATGACGCTGTACGGACGAATAGCAATGAACAATCCTGTCAGCTGTGAAACAGCACTGACTGTCAATGCAGTGAGCGTAGCAGGAAATACAACCGTACCGCTGATAGTATGCAGAAAAGGCACTTTCAGCTATGTGAACAATTGGCAGACTGATAAATTACTCGGAAATGAGAAAATGTTTAAGATGATAGCTGATAAGGCGAAGATCGAAGCTAAATCCTACAACAAATTTGAAGAAGAAGAACCGGAGGTATAAAAATGTTTTTATTCCCGCTTTTAATGGTAGAAAAGAAACATCAGACAATGCTCAGCAAAATACGCAAGGAGCTTGAGATGAATCAGAAGATAACAACAGTGAACAATCTTTCGTATTTCATTAAGGAGGAGCTGAAATATTATGAGTACATCACTCATATCATAATCGACCTTGAATTTATCGAGGAAAAGGGCGATGAATTTCTGACGAGCTTAAAGGCTCTTGTGATGGCAACGGACGTGCCGATAATCATATACGCCGAAGGAGTATATCCCGGTGATATGCTGCTGTCGGAAATAGCAAGACAGGGACTTGCAAATATCATAGGCGAAACGCCCAAAACATTAAAACAGATAAGCCGTAACAAAATGCAGAAAGACCTGCGTGAAGCACTGATAAAGTCAACCGCAGACCGCAGAATAGGACTCAGAGAAGAACGTCAGAGAAGATTTGACGTTACATATATCCCGGTACAGAAAGGCAATAACAATGCAATACCGAATTACAACAACTGCGACCTGCATTTATCAATCGGTTTATTCGGAGCAATGCGTCGTGTCGGTACTACAACATACGCAATACAGCTCGCAGAGTATTTTACGGCAAGAGGAGCAAAGGTAGCGTTCTTCAGCAAGAACGAGCTGACAGACGGCGATCTGAACATACTCCAGGAAACATACAAGGAAGAAACGGTGTCAAAGGGAACGTATTTCACATATCGCAACATCGACTTCTATTTCTTCGGCAGAGTGCCGGAGAACTGGGGAATCTACAATGTTGTAATCAATGATTACGGCACAGACACAGAGCAGATTGACAACTGGCTGTCCTGTCACTACAGATATATTGTGAGCGGTTTCAACGAAACCGATATAATACAGCTTATGTCACTGCTCGAAACTGACAAGAACGATACAAAGCGGCTAATAGGCAGAGATTACAGAATAGCGTTCAATTTCGGAGACCCGTCTATGTGTGGTGAACAGTACAGGTATCTTTGTTCAAATCTTGCAACTTCGGCAAGAATTACGATGAACGGCTTTCTGCCGTACAAGTTTAATTTGCCGCAGTGGTTTTTACAGACGTGCGACACGGAGTTCGAGAACTACAGAATGTATATTTCAAACATAAAGAGATAACGGAGGTGGCAGTATGGCACATCTTGAAGAAGATATAATTGAACGAGCAAAAAATACCGATATGATAGCCCTTCTCGAAAGCGAGGAGGGCTTTTCCTTTAAAAGCACTTATGGGGAAAGGGAATTCAAGTGTATTGAGCATAACAGCCTTGTTGTAAACGGCAACCGACGCAGATGGTACTGGAACAGCCGACAGGTCGGAGGAAACAATGCGATTGATTACCTTGTAAAGATACGGGGAATGAATTTCAGAGATGCGGTATTACATCTTGTCGGAGATCGGGAGCAAACGGAATATACGCCGATAAAGAAGCCCGTGGCGAAAGCAGAAAATGTATCTGTATCAGAACCTGTACGGTTCGTTCTGCCGGAACAGGCTCACTTCCCGGACGGCAGACGCAATTACAGTAATATCATTGCTTATCTTAACAAGGGCAGAGGTATTGATATGAACATCATCAATGCACTGATAGCTTCCGGTCAAATTTATCAAGGAGTGCAGTACAACGGCTTGCATATAGTCGGATACAACGATGAGGGAATGGCTTTTTATCGCTTTAATGATAACCGTGACTGGGTTGATTATAGATTGCAAACGCTGAGAGCTTCACCGACAGCAACAGATACATATCAAGCTGAAGCTGTTTCTTCAAAATTTGTTGATAAAATTCTTCTGAAGGAAAACACAAAAATATTTAAGAATAATCTTGTTGTATCGACCGGAAAAAACGCTCAAGGTGAAATATCCTATGCAGCATTCCGCATAGCAAGTACAAATTACAGATTCCGGGGAGAAGTAGCCGGGAGCGATAAAGCAAGCGGATTTCTGATTGAGAGCGAGGGTATGAACGATTGTGTGTATGTTTTTGAATCGTTCATCGACGCTATGAGCCACGCCAACCTGTACAATATAAAGTACGGAAATAAGGACGCCTGGAAATTGCACAACAGGCTTGCTCTCGGCGGAACAGCCGATACGGCTCTTATGGAGCTGTTGAAGCGTAAACCGAATATCCGTAATATATGTCTGTGCCTGGATAATGATAGTGCAGGACGCACTGCGGCAAAGGAAATAGCAGGTAGGCTCAGAAGTATGGGATATGTGAATATCTATGAACGTTATCCCAATGAAAAAGATTATAACGATGAGCTTAAAAAGGTTAAATCAATCATAAACGAACAGGCAGAAGAAAATGAAGTATAAATAATATTTTGACAATTCAGATATATTATGTTAAAATGAGGTGTCGAATGAAAAAATCGTATTATTTTTCAATATGGGCTTGCACAATTTGGGGCATTTTAGTTGCTTTAAATTATTCATATTTTCAAGGAGATAAACAAAATATGGACGATACTACAGTTGACTTTATTCAAAAGCTAATTATTGCAATTTTGCCGGCACTTATCACCGGTTTACTTACTTTTTTTATCGGAAAAAAGTCCAGGATAAATAATTTGTCTAATAATATAGATGAGTTAAAAAATCTGATTGGCTCTCAAGAAGGAACAACGTTGACGAAATACGTTTCTGATACTTTTAACAGCATAAAAGAAGACATCGGACGTCAAGACAGAGGGTCCCTTAGTAAACAACACGATAATTTGCAGAATATGCTTAAAAAAGAAATCGAATTAATAGAAAAAAGAAATGATAGTGATACAAATCGGTTACTAAAATTTGATAACGAACAACAGAATATCGACAATGCAATAAACCAGTTTATTTTGTTTCAAAAAAGCTGGTATAAACAGGTAAATACTATAACTGAATTGCAAGCAGAAAACAGCAAGCTTAACGCAATAATAAAGGAAAAAGAAAGAGAAAATGATGCTATTAGAGAAGAACTCAAGAATACATATCAATTGGAAATAAAAGTATGCAACGAGAAAATTGAGTCCTTAACTCAGCAAAATAAATTGTTATCAAGTAAATTAGAGGCAAATCGTATAAATCATCAAAACAAATTCACAAACACGAATGTAAAAGATGAAATTATATCGAAGAACAATTTCAGAACTAAAGATGATGATGAAATAGAGTTGTAAAGCAGAGAGTGGCAGTTAATGCCACTCTTTTTTGATAATTTAATAAAGGAGGATAACCCAATGCAGAACAGCAAAAGCTACTTTGTATTGCCGAATACGGCGTTCGGTTTATCCTCAGAAGAATTTTCTATCCTTGCTTATCTGCTGTCAATTCCAACGGCAAAAAAGCGTGTCAGACAGCAGACCATAGCAGAGAAGTGCAATATAGGCAGTCGCAATACTGTAACAAAAGCAATAAACAGCCTGCTTGCAAAAGGATATATATTTACAAAAATCCGCACAAGACGTGTTAATTACTGGTATGGCACAAATATCTATTATCTTAACGAGGACGCAGTATGCGATTTTTCAAAAGGATACACATTGATACAGAGGAGCGTTTTTGAATACGGCTTATCGCCGGCACAGCTGAAGGTATATGCTTTCATTGCAAAGTCAATCAACTCAAAGCTCGGCTACTGCTGGAACAGCTATACTGATATATCCAAAGGCACAGGTATATCCCGTAGCACTGTAATTGCTCTAATACATCAGTTAGAATACAGAGGGCTTATAAGCAAGATACGGAAGATGAGATACGGCTGTCCTAAAGTTTATGCCGACAATGTTTACTGCATAAAACTGAAAAGAAAAAAGCGGATAAAAAAAGAAGTACAGCCCCGCAAAGACTGTACCTCTCAAAAATCCAATGTAAATTATAACTTACAGCTTGATAATAACACAGAGCCTTTATTTTGTCAAGTCCTGCTGAGCGATTTTTTTCAAACGAGGGGTAGTCCGAAATATGAGCATCTATATATTACCCAGCAAATTAGCCACAGAAAAAGAAAAGTAAGTAAATTAAATTTACTATATAGCAGTATATATAGGATACTTAGGACCGTTTACGCTCATTTTTCTTCAAAAAAGTCCTGCGGAAAACGAATAATGAGTAAAAATAAGGCTCCGCCTTGATTTTTTTCGACTTTTCTTTTCTGCGGCTAAAATTGGAGGTGCGACACCGTGACGCACTTGTTTTGTATAAAAGGTATACGCTACTTATTGCAGTGTCTACTTAGATATAATATATAAATATTTACATCAAAAAAATTGAAGTTGATTATTAATGTTTGATTTAACATTACGAATATTGAGCTTATCATCATACTCAATTTCTCCGCTGATTAGTGGAGATAATGGGTTATGTTTGTTATGGTTTTTTTGTGCCATTTCACAGTTGAAATTTGCATAACAGTACATACAGCCATTTTCACAGGTGTTATACATTCCAATATCAATACTTTCAATACATCCGCAAATGCTTCTTTGATTTTTATCTTTCCCAATTTTGAGTTGGTAATTTCCGATTCTTTCAAGCCTACTTTTATCAATACAACAGGCATGTTTGATATTCAAAGAAGATAGATCATATTCTTCTGTGCAAGTATCAATATAGATTCCGTTTTCATGAGCAATTTTTGAAAAAAAACTCATTAATTCAAGGACTTCTTCATTTGATGGTGTATGAATATTAAGAGATTTAGTGTTTCTCTCCGTATTTTTATATAAATCAACAAAGCTAACTGTACATTTTTCTGTGTAGTTGCATAAGCTGTCACATAGTTTTTGAAAGTATTTTTTGTGGTATTCTCTTGTGTAATGTTCATTTATTAATATAGGATCATATCGCCATACAATTCGTTCTTTGCCTATTATAGAAGAGAGCTTTTTAAAAGTTGGAATTATAACATCGTTTTTAGAAGGAACATTTTTCTCTATATCTTTTCCATAAGAATTGAGAGTAAACTGAAAATAATATGTGTAGTTGTCAAGTTCGTGTATTCTTTCAAGCATAGGTGTAGGATTTTTAGTCCAAAAGACAATACCATCAACTACATCAGGAGAAAGGCTTATTTGGCTTATTTGATGGATATTCATCGGGTTTCTTACGCAAACATAACCTTCTTTTAACCTATTAAACAACCATTCAGAGTAAAATGAGGGTATATCTGTTCTTCGGCTTGCACTAATGATCATCATTTCACCTTCTTTATTATCATTTGAGCACTTGCACAAGTATTAAATGGAGAAAAACTGCTCAAATCAGACAAGTCAAAATAGTTCTTATTTACTGGCTGTGTATCACCATATGTATATCCTCCATTTGCTGAATTGTCGTTATAAAAATGATTCTTATGGTATTTTGTGTTTTTTAATTGTTCTTGTAAGTTATCAAAATATTCTCTTCCACCATCAAGACGACGACTTAAATTTATGTCGTTTAATATGATGTATGAATTTGGCAAAATTTTGCTGTTAAAGTATTCGGCAAATTTTTTAATAAAATAATTAATGTTCCTTGTCAAAGTGTGCTTTTGCATGTCTGAAAATACATATTGAAAAATAATTAGATTTGGTGTCCAATTTTCTTGTGCAAGTTTGTCGATATATTGGCACATATCATCATAGAAGAAGCTTACTTTCATATACTCTTTTTTCATTTCGATAATATCATGATGAATATTTACCCAGACATCTTTACTGTAATCAACACCATGGTATTGAACATCATTAAATGAAAGTTCTCTTTTCTCTTTGAGTGCATCCAATGCAAATAAATCAGTACAAGGACCGCATCCAAAAGATAACACTCTCAATTCATCAATATTACAAATATCACTGCATTTTTTAATTGCATACATTAATTCAGATGTGTATCTGCAAGAATATTTGCATGTATAAAAGTCAGCCATATGAACACAGTCATATTTTCTTTTTGGAGCATCATCTGGCACATGAGCAGGAAAGTGTAAATAATCCAGGCACACTTCACAGTTATTAAGACAGTAATTCCCGAATGAACAATCTTTGCAATGCTTACATTCCTTTTTGTCATAACGTTCTTTACATTTTTTAATAACATTTGAAATCAACATATGATATACTCCTTTTTTCAATTTGCGTAAAATTATAAAATCAACCGAATGCCATCAAGATAAGCTTTAATTTTTAGAGCAAAATAATTAAAGAAATCTGCTTTAATTAAGCGTAGAATTCAAATAAATTAAAATACTATATTATAATTTTAACACAAAATTCGTTAAGTTTCAATATAACACATTATACATTTGGATTAAATTTGTCGTGAAATTCTGTAATGTAATGAAAAATGCCCTCTGTCAGAGCAACAGCTCCGGCAGAGGGCGTTTTTTATTTCTCCTCGGAATAGCTTTCAGAAAGAAATCAGAAAGCGTTTTGTATATGTTTTGCACAATATAGCTACTAAAAAATCAGCATTTTTACTATAATTTTTTGTGCCTTTACCGTTGACAAAATTACCAAAACACGGTATAATTATCAGTAAGGAGTGATATATAAAAAACACTCCGCAGGAGTAGGGCATTACCAGTGCCGTTACTCTTTTCCTCAGACGATGTCTCAACCATCTACTGATATAGCGAAGTGGCTACATCTGTGTCCTATATACATATTATAGCACAGATTAAATACATTATGCAAGAGCTTTCAGAAGATTTATGGGTATTCGTCTGATGGCTCTTGTTTTTTATTGATTATTTTCATTAAGTTCACGCAACTTTTTTTGGCGTAAACGTTCTTTCGCTTCTAAATGCTTGTTTTCTAATTCTGCGACTTCATCCAAAGGTAGGGAGAAGTGTTTGCAAAACTCGGACAGTTTTGATTTATCATTCGGGCAGGGACCGTTCATGTCTCTGCGACCGTTAAGGATTGACGCACAACCGGTTTCGGATATGTTCCATATCGATGAAAGTATCTGTTTTCTTTCTCCCGGCTCAGTGAAATTTCTTTCCTCTAAGATTCTTTCTAAATATGTCCGATGCAAAGTAATGGCTAACTTCTTCATAAAATACACCACCTGTATGATTTTTAGGTAAGACACGATGTTCCACCTTATGAAAGGAAAAACAACAATGATATATTTCAACTACACCAACATTCTGAACAGGAATCTCAAATCGCAGTTCGGAATTGATATGACAGACAGTGATTACAGCGTACGGATTGATGTTTATTACGTTGACCAAGATGATGTTACCGGGAATATTGCAATGGTAACATCGGGAACAATAAGCATTTCACCATTCGATAAGACAAATAGCGCAATGTGCAAAAAAGTCGATTCGCTTTCATGTAGCACGTTCAGATACTACATATTTGACAGCGAATGCGGCGATGACAACAGCAAAACCGCACTTTGTATCATCCTTGATATAGATCGTAACGAGGAAATCGACGATTGGAAAGAACTGATTGACCCTGACCTTGACTATTGGCACGGGTGGCGTTCGGATATGTGCAACGCATCGAGATACACGATTGATGAAAACGGCACTACGAGGATTAAAAGCAAATCCGAAATGCGGTTATCGCAACTTGAATCCTTATATCTGCAGAAAAGAGAAATATCAACCTGCAAAGAAAAAGACGAGCAAGAAACGAACGAAGAGTGACAGATGCGTCATGGTGTCGCACCTTAAGTCTTAATAAGAAGCTGCATTTATGCAGCTTATATATGAAATGTGAAGCGTAAATTCGCGGCACATTTCGCCACCTGTCCTGAGCGACAGTACAAATTGAATGCCGACCATTGTCAGAGATGACCTACAGCCGAGATAACTACGCATTAGTTCTGAGAACATCGTGTAAGCAACACGGGAGAGGAACAGTAAACGCCGGTTTACTGCAAACCACCGACTAACAAGTCGCAGTTCAGAAACGCCGCATTCTGCGGAGCGAGTATACATACCGTACCACAAATACGGTTGAGCTACATCGGACCGGGTAGGTGTTAAGCTACGGAGAGATGCGAGAGCGTTAATCGAAACAGTGAGTCGGAACACAAAATGTATAATATATCATGGCGGAGTAGTTACCGCTATTCCGCTGTGATTTTTATATTTATACCTTCAGGGACACTGGTGTACAGTATCCCTAAAAGTGTAAATATTGTTGGCGCAGAAAGAGGGATTTGAACCCTCGCGCCGGTTTCCCGACCTACTCCCTTAGCAGGGGAGCCCCTTCACCACTTGGGTATTTCTGCATGGCGAATTAATAATATAAAATTTAAATGGTGCCGCTGATCGGACTTGAACCGATACGGTATTGCTACCGAGGGATTTTAAGTCCCTTGTGTCTGCCGATTCCACCACAGCGGCATATTCTGTTGTGCGGTGATTAACCTTGATATATTATACACTTATTTTTCCTGCTTGTCAAGTGCTTTTTGAAAATTTTATTAAATTATTTTCTGCTTTTCCATCTTGTTTTTTATTCCGAAATAGTGTAAAATATTAATTGAAATATACCTAAAAAACAGGATACAATTTCCAAAAATTCTATAGTTATCATGAAAGGGGAATACAAATGAGGATAGCTCTGTTTACAGAAACATACCTGCCGAGCATCAACGGTGTAGTCACCCACGTTAAAACTTTAAAGGAAGGTCTTGAAGCGCTCGGACATACGGTACTGGTGGTTACCGCCGATTCAAGAGTAAACAATCACGTTATTGCGGACGATGTAATGTACTGTCCCGCCGTAAAACTCAAGAAAATCTACAATTATGATATAGCGCCGCCTATAAGCAAGGAACGTCTTGATAAAATCAAGAGCTTTGCTCCCGACATAATTCATATCCATAACGAATTCGGAGTAGGCATTTCCGGTGTACTTATCGCAAGAACTCTCAAAGTACCGCTTGTATATACGCTCCATACAATGTATGACGATTATGTATATTATGTAGCAAAAACAAAAGGCTTCGGCAAGATTGTAACTTCCGCCAGCCACCTTTACGCAAAGATGCTCGCATCAACAGCTTCGGCTATTACAGGACCATCGCCCAAGGTTTCGGAATATTTCAAAGCCTGCGGCGTAAAGAAGCCCGTCCACGTTATACCGAATTCAGTGGAGCTTGACGTATTCAAGCCCGAAAACGTTGATAGAAACGATGCTGTCAGGATGAGAAGAAAGTTCGGATTTGCCGATGACGATATGGTATTCTGCTTCTGCGGCAGACTCGGCAAGGAAAAGAACATAACGCTTCTTCTTGAATACTGGGCTAAAAATGTCAGACCCGAAGATAAGATCAAGCTGTTCATACTCGGTGACGGACCTTTGCACGAACAGCATTGCAAGGAAGCCGATGAACTCGGTATATCCGATATGGTGAAATTTGCGGGCAGGGTAGAACACCCCGATTTACCCGTATATTATGCCTGCTGCGACGCATATATCACAGCGTCACTCTCCGATACCTGCTCAATATCCATGCTCGAGGGTATGGCTATGCACCTTCCTGTTCTCAGCCTTAAGGACGACCTCAATGTCGGACAGGTAAAGGACGGTATCAACGGCTATAACTTTACCGATGCCGACAGTATGTACGAGCTTCTGAAAAAACTCCGTGATATGCCTAAGGACGAGCTTGCCGAGTTTGGCAGGCAGACGAGGGAGTCAATAAAGACATCCGGCGCTGTACGCCTTGCTAACGATTTACTCGATGTGTATAAAGAGGCAATCGAGGTTTACAAGAAGAAGAACAAAAAACGTAAGCTTAAGAAACGCTATCGTGTTATCAGACACAGATATGTTAAGCGTTCCGCAACAAAAACAGGTAAGTCTATATAATAATAAGCGGCGGATTCAAACAATCCGCCGCTTCAGACTGTCGAAAAACCGGTTATTATTAAATCCGTACCATTAAACATATCGCCAACACCGCCTGAAACACTTTCCTTATCGACAAGGAATTAATATTTTCGTGAGTGTATCTGTGCAACTGCTCTAACATTAACTCTTCAAAAAAACGCCACTAACCTGAGATATATGTACTAATATGCGGACGTGTAGCGTTAAGCGTCCCTGCATTGACAGGATATACAATGTTCAGGTAGTTTTACGAGTTTCGCCAACACCCCAGCGGGGTAAGGGTATGGGTAAGGAAAGAGGGAGCAAGAGGGAGAAAACCTAAGGGACAGGGATAGGAGCGGCAGTCCCTCTCCCTGATCCCTTTGGTTGTCTCCCTCTTTCAGATCGACAGGTGTATTGATTTGAATAGCGAACCCGAGAAGTGCTATCTCGCAAAAAGAACTATCGGTAGCTTATTATCATAGTCAAAGCTGAATGATATAACAGAAGCACATCAAATAAATGACTTTTTTTACAATCTGAAGCGGTGGATTCAAACAATCCGCCGCTTGCTTATTCCTTCACGATTTTCAGCACTGGGTAGCCGTCAATGTACGGCTTTATGATATACGGATGTTTTTTGGCATAATCCAGCATTATATCCGCAAGCGAGCCTTGTTCATTATATCTCTTGTTTATGAACGTCGACAGCTTGGAAACGGGCAGAGCGGACACCGTTTCACATACGGGCGAAACGGTTATGCCGAGAAGATTTTCGCTTATGCGGTTGACTCTGAAAGGCCACACACGGCAATCAAAAGGCTTGTTGTCGCCAAGCGCACAGCCCTTTTCGGTAAGCATAGGACAGTAGGTAAGCTCGTCGCCGTCCTTGAAGTGCATCACAAACCTGTATCCGTCCTCATACGGCTCAAGCTCAGCGTTTTCATCAATGTTCTTTTTTATATATTCTGCCGTTTCGGGCGGAATAACAGGTATCTCCCATATATCGTCCTTGTCGAACACGCAACAGACACGGCACTTTGCGCAGGCTTCACGGCTGAGAATTTCAGTAAGCATTTAAAATCATTCCTTTCGGTTATATCTTATCACAACCGTGAGCAATGTGCAACCGTAAAATTTTGCTTTAAATTACTGTAATTATGTCAATTTGGTTACAATTTGCAAAAACTATTGATTTTAACACGTTGTTTTGGTATAATTAATAATAACTCATACTGTGTATTCAGTGAGAAATTCTGATGTTGCATCTGTGCAGCTGTTGAACAAAGGATATTATATGGAAAATAATAACTCAGTAAATTTTGCAGATTACGAATTTATACCGAAGCTTTTAACTCAGATCGAAAAAGTCATTATAGGCAAGCATGACGTAGTGAAAATGCTCGTTGCCGCCTTGCTTTCCAGCGGTCATGTGCTGATAGAGGACGTGCCGGGTACCGGAAAAACAACGCTCGCAATGACACTCGCTAAAGCGACCTCGCTTTCGTGCAGACGTGTTCAGTTCACCCCCGATGTCATGGCGTCCGATATAACAGGCTTTACTATGTACAATAAGGAAAGCGAACGCTTTGAATACCGCAACGGACTTGTTATGAGCAATATTTTTATTGCCGATGAAATAAACAGAACCTCTCCGAAAACCCAGTCGGCTCTGCTTGAGGCTATGGAGGAGAAAAAGGTAACGGTAGACGGTGTCGCACATAGGCTCCCCGAACCGTTTATGGTAATTGCGACAGAGAATGAATTCGGCTATGTCGGAACTTATCCTCTGCCGGAGGCTCAGCTTGACCGTTTTCTTATAAAACTCTCCGTAGGCTATCCCACGGCTGAGGACGAGGCGATGATTCTTTACAGAAGAAAAAACGGCGACCCTATCGAAACCGTTGAGCCTGTATGCAGTGCCGATGATATTACACGTTGCATTTCTGCCGTAAGAGATACGCATATAGATGCGGCTATATATAAGTACATCGTTGATATAGTTTCCGCTACGAGAAACCATCCGTTTGTGGCGCTCGGCGCAAGCCCCCGTGCGTCTATCGCTCTTATGAGAGCATCGCAGAGCATCGCTTTTATGGACGGCCGTAATTATGTTACTCCCGAGGACGTAGCGCTTATGGTGAATTATGTCCTTCCGCACAGAATACATCTCACTCAGGAGGCAAAGGTCAAGCGTGTAAGCGTTGGACTTGTTATTTCCGAAATAATGAAAGCAGTAAGACCGCCCTTTAAAAGCAACGAATAAGGCGAAAGGTCGGTTTGTATGGCTAAATACAGATTTTATTATATATTGTTCGCCGTTGTCAGCACCGTGCTTATGTTTTCGTACAAGAGCAAGCTGACCTCGGTGCTTTTCCTTATTGCGATTGCAATTCCTGTAATTTCATTCGTTCTTCTTGTTTTTTCAAGGCTTCTTGTCAAAATCAGAATCGAATACCGCTCGCTCACAGCGGAAAAGTTTGAAAATACCGATATTTCGGTAACGGTTACCAACCGTTTTATCATACCCTTGTCGCCTGCGGAGCTTATAGGCTGTTTCCCGTACAGGAACAGTGAAAATTTTGAATATCATAAGCTGATGATAAGCGTACCGCCTTTTTCTTCCGTTACGGTAAATTTCAATTCACCGATAAGATTCAGAGGCGTTTATAAGTCGGGTATTGAGAAGTTGGTGATATATGACCTTTTCAAGCTCTTTCGTATGAATAAAACTATGGAATGCTACGAGGATTTTGTCGTACTTCCCAGAAAGCTCGTTATCGACCCCATAATCGACACAGGCGACGGCGACAGTGAAACGCTTTCGCAGAATAATTTTTCGCTTGATAAGAACGCTTTCGCAAGTATAAGGGAATACAGGGCAGAGGATTCCATCAAAAACGTTCACTGGACAATGTCCGCAAAGCACGACAAACTGATGGTAAAGCAGATGGAACGCAGTATTGGCGGAAGCTGCGTGATCATTCCCGACCTTAACGAATATTTCCCGTTTGACGAGGATAATTACGATGCTACAGACAGCATAATAGAGGTAATGCTTGCACTTGACCTGTCGCTTATCTCTATGAAACAGCGTTGCCTCAATGCGTGGTATTCTCCTGCGGACAAGCAGTGCGAGCAGTTTTCCGTCAAGAACGAAGAAGACAATATGCTTCTGTTTGATATAATCAGCAGACTTCCTCGCCAGACGGATACCTTCCTTCCCGAAACCGTTGCAAGCAGCTGCATAGAATCATCGGGAGATACATCTACAGTGTATTTTATAACCTCACAGTTAAGACGTGATTTTATCGGAAAAATGACCGATATTGAGTTGTTCCGCAACAAGAGAGTTAAAATCCTGCTGGTCAGCGGAGCCATTGAAACCGATGAGCAGGCAGAGCTTGCAGATGCCGTTGCGGTGACGCAGGGCTTTGAACTTTGGAAGATAGATAAGGATAATATCGTTCAGTCGCTCAATGCGGCGATAGAATTGCATAAAAAGCAATGACAACACATCCGGAATCTTAAAAATCATAACGGAGAATAGATTTGAAACGTAATAACAGTAAAAAGGACAGCTCCGCTAAACAGCAGACAATCGTTCTTGTCGGAAATACTTACCGCAGGAACGTGAATCCGATACCTGTCATAGCGGTTAAGCTGGTTCTTGCCTATATGCTCACTGTCGGCACTGTAATGAGCTTTATCAATATATACGACATACCGTTTGAATTCGGCTCTGCCATAGCGCAGGTGCTGCTTTTCGTGACGGCTTTTATGCCTGTATTCATATTCATAAAAAAACGCTACGCTTTGCCTGCGTTTGCGGTCGGTGCCGCCATAGTGTATTTTTTCTTTCACAAATCAATAAACGAATCGCTTATTTTATTCAAGGATTACATTTTTATTCAGCTTGACAGCAGGTTGCTTTCTACGCTACAGTATGTTCCCGTCAATTCCCATGCGTTCCTTACAAGAACGCAGGATTTTGTCAGCGGAATGAATACGGCTATGCTTATTCTGACCTGCATAATCAGCTTTATATGCGTGTTGTGCTGTTATAAAAAATTCCACCCTATAGCTGTAATAGTTACATGGAGCGTGATGTTCATACCTTCGTTTCTGTCGGAGGACGCAGATTATTCCGTGTACATTCTGCTTGCGGTAACCGCATTTTTCGGACTTCTTGCGATAAACTCGGCAAACGGTTTCTATTCGCAGGTGCCTGTAAATAATGCGAACGGTGCAAAAAATAAACCCTCCAACGACGAAAAAGCGTTCAGAAAAAATCTGCGTAAGAAAAATCCGTTACAGACGGCAAAATCCGAGCTTTCACGCTACAGCAGGAACTGCCTTTGCGGTATACTTGCGGCTGTTATCACATTCGGTGCGACCTTCGGCTCGCAAAAGCTCTTTCCCGATATGAGTTATATCGATACTGACAATATCATAAACTCTACCGTAAAATTCTTTACGGATATAGGAGAATATTTCAGCCTTGCGTTTTCAGGCAATGCAGGCGGGCTTTTCAACGGCTATTTTTCATCGGACAACTTCCTTATCAACAACAATATAGAACTGAATGCGCCGCCGCAGTCGGCAAATGAACCTGTGCTTAAAGTAAGATCGACCTACGAAACAGGTATGTACCTTGTCGGAGACATCGGCGTTGATTTCACGGGTAAAAGCTGGGTGAGCATCAGAAAAAAGGTCGGAAAGGACGAGCTGTACAGCGGTGAATATAACATCAGCGACAGCTTTTCTCCCGAAAAGATAGCACAGGCAGAGCAGTATATGAGATTGTTCGGCGGTCTGACGCAGAAGACGCTTACGTCTGCGGATTATTCTTATATCTACGAGCACTCGGAATCACCGGGCTATGCGGGAATACGTCTTGCTATGGAGGAAAGCGACTTCAGTGATCGTTTCAATCCGAACTTTATGTATTCCTCGCAGAGCGTAAGCATTGAATATCTCAAGAACACAAGCATTGTATTCAAGCCGTTCCTTCCCGATAACAACGCCTATATGAAAAATGAGAATTTCAATTACTACGGCGATACGATAATAAGAATAGCTGACAGAAAGAACTGGATGAAGAGTTTTGAAACAAATGTTCTTATTCCGGCTAATACAGGAACATTTGTGTTCGCAGACGATGCTATGACCGACAGTGATAAGGCGTCATTGCTTTATTCTCTCGGATTCGGCAGTTACTCGGACGCAATGACATATATCGAAGATAAGAAAGAATACGACCGTTACGTCAGAAACACCTACACCGCAGTTCCCGAAAGCGAAAAGGAGAACATAAGAAGATTCCTTGACGAATTTGAAGGCAAAGACGGCGATAACGCAGGTACCGTTGATAACGAACTGCTGTATGTTTACGGAATGTGCGAGTATCTGCGTTCACATTACGCCTATTCGCTTACAGCCGATAATACTTCCGACAAGAGCAATACTATGCTCGGAAACTTCCTTTTCGGCACAAAGCAGGGACACTGCGCCCTCTATGCCAGCGCAATGACACTTGCACTGCGTGAAAAAGGTATACCTGCCCGTTATATAACAGGCTTCACAACAGGAAAGCTCGAGCTTAATGGAAGTACGGGAATGTACGAAAAAACCATACACGAAAACTCACTTCATGCGTGGGTTGAAGTATACACGGAGGATTTCGGCTGGCTGCCGTTCGATCCGACAGGCTACGGCGGAAACAGCATCACAGGCGATTATATCGATCCTTCCCAGACGGACGCACCTGTAACTACAGCACCGCCTCAGACGACCTCAACAACGGTAACTACGACCGTGTCCCCGTCGCAGACAACAGCTACGACACCGCCCGTTACATCCGCTCCTTCTGACAATTCTGCGGATAATTCCGGAAACAATTCGGGCAGTGACACACCCGTTAAAACCGACTATTCACTTCTTATAAAGATCGCTTTAGCCGTGCTCGGCGTAATTGCACTTATCGCACTGATATTTGCGTTTATCAAATCGGTAAAGCGTAAAAACGAAAACCGTATGAAGAGTTTCAGAAAGTCAAAGGATACGGTTTCCGCCGTAAAGGATATGTACGGTTTTATTATGAAGCTGTTCGGTACTACCGATCTTGTTCCGTGTGACAATGAGCTTCCGCTTGAATTTGCCGTCCGTGCCGATGAGAAGCTGAAAACGCTCGGAACGGATACAAGCCTTGTAAGAATTATGAACATAATCGAAAAGGCAGAGTTTTCAAACGAGGAAATATCCGAGCAGGAGCGTGCCGAGGTTTACTTGTATACAAAACAGCTTTATGCGCTTGTGCTTCAGAACTCCGGACGCATAAAAAGAATTTGGATTAAAGTCACTTTTTGACAATTAATTCAATATAATTGTTGTAAATTCCGTGATAATCTGTTATAATTATATCAGAAGTAAGCAAAAGCTGCAAAGCGGAAAGGAAATATAATATGAGACTTATAACAAGATCTGATTTTGACGGTCTTGCCTGCGGTGCATTACTGCTTGAGGCAAAGGTCGTTGACAGCTGGATGTTTGCTCATCCGAAGGATATTCAGGACGGGCTTGTTCCCGTAACAGAAAATGACGTTCTCGCAAATGTACCCTTTGCTCCCGGTTGCGGCCTTTGGTTTGACCACCATTCAAGCGAGGAAGAACGTCTGAAAATAAAAGGTCATTACAAGGGCGAAAGCAGGATTTCTCCCAGTGCCGCCAGAATCATATATGAATATTACGGCGGTAAGGAGCGTTTCCCGAATTTTGACGATCTGATGCTTGCTGTAGATAAGGTCGACAGCGGACAGCTGACCGCAGAAGAAATACTGAACCCTACAGGCTGGATACTTATCGGCTTCCTTATGGACCCACGCACAGGTCTCGGACGTTTCAGAAACTTCAGGATAAGCAACTATCAGCTTATGGAAAAACTGCTTGTCTGCTGTGCGACAATGTCTACAGAAGAAATTCTCAATATGCCTGATATACAGGAAAGAATCAAGCTGTATAACGAACAGACCGAGCTGTTCAAACAGATGGTCGCCGAGCATTCAAGAGTTGAGGGCGATGTTATAATATCCGATATGCGTAATGTCGATCCTATCTATACCGGAAACAGATTTATGATATACAGCCTTTATCCGCATCAGAACATATCCGCATGGATAGTAAACGGAAAAGGCGGAAAAGGATGTTCCGTAGCGGTCGGTTATTCTATACTTAACCGCACGAGCAACGTTGACGTAGGCTCGCTTATGCTCAAGTACGGCGGCGGCGGTCACAGAGCAGTCGGCACCTGTCAGTTCAAGGACGAGGAAATCGAAGAAAAGCTCCCGATGCTACTTGACGAGCTTGTAAATTACGACAAGTATTATTCTGCAACTCCCGTGTAAAGCACAGCTTTAAATAACGAAAGGTACATATATGACGGTACAGGAATATGCGGTTAAGCTCCGCAGCAATATTTCAAAAATCATAAAAGGCAAGGACGATAAGATAGACCTTGTCATAATGGCTCTTTTAAGCGGCGGTCACGTTCTGCTTGACGATGTTCCGGGAACGGGCAAGACAGTTCTCGCAAAGGCACTCGCAAGAAGCATTGACGCAGGCTTTTCAAGAATACAGTTTACCCCCGACCTGTTACCGTCCGATATTACAGGTATCCACTTTTTCAATATGAAAGTGCAGGAGTTTATGTTCCGTGCAGGTCCTGTGTTCACGAATATTCTTCTTGCCGATGAAATAAACCGTGCTACGCCCAGAACGCAGTCGGCTCTGCTTCAGTGTATGGAAGAAAAGCAGGTGACGATAGACGGAGAGCTTTTTCTTATCGATAAGCCGTTCATCGTACTTGCAACGCAGAATCCCGTAGAAACGGCAGGAACTTATCCGCTTCCCGAGGCACAGCTTGACCGTTTTATGATAAAGCTGTCTGTAGGTTATTCCGACAGGGAATCGGAAATGCAGATACTCGATAATTCAAGAGCGGTTCACCCTGTAGAAAATCTTACTGCAGTAACCGATAAGACAGAGCTTCTTGAAATGATGAACAGGGTAGAGAATATCAAGGTGAACGAGGCTGTAAGAGGATACATTGCCGATATAGGAAATGCCAGCCGTCATAACAGCGAGATTAAGCTCGGCCTCAGTACACGAGGACTTATTGCGCTGAAAAATATGTCACAGGCAAGGGCGGCACTGCGTGGCAGGGAATTTGTAACCCCCGATGATGTAAAGACAGTCGCACCGTATGTCTGCGTACACAGACTTATCTGCAGAAGTACGGTTATGCGTGACCCCGACAGTGCAAAACGTGAGATTCTTGACAAAATGATAAAGGAGCTTCCCGTTCCCACGGAGCAGATTTAAATGGAGCTTGTAGCGATTATTCTTGTGATTGCGGCGGTAGCAGCCGCAGAAGTGCTTATTTTCGGAAAGTACGCACTGAAAGGAATATATTACAGTGCGTCGGTAAACAAGGCCGAGGTCTACGAGGGCGAAACCCTCGAGCTGACTGAGGTCGTTGAGAACCGACGCTTTGTTGCTTTGCCGTGGATAAAGACGGAGCTTTCCGCTTCTCGCTGGCTTGCGTTCAGCAGGAAGGATTCCGCCGCACAGACAAGCGGCGGCGACAATACCTTTATTCCGGGCGTTTTTTCGCTGAAGCCCAGAAGTAAATGTACAAGAGTCAGAAAAATAAGATGTATGAAACGTGGCGTATTCTCCTTTGACGATACGGTTGTGACCGCTACAGATATGCTGGGTCTTGTAAGAGTTTCAAGAGGCTTCAAGGTCGGGATAAGCATTACCGTCCTGCCTGTCGGCGCAGACGGAGAAAATGCGGTGCTCTCATTCAATGAGCCTGTCGGTGAAATTCTTGTCCGGCGCTTCATAAACGAGGATCCGTTTATGATTGCAGGCTCAAGGGAATATACGGGCAGAGAACCGCTCAACCGCATAAACTGGAAGTATACCGCCGTTACCGGTAAGCTGATGGCTATGAACAACGAGTTCACCACCTCACGAAACACCCTTATACTTATGAATATGCAGAGAAAGGGAGTAGTGCCGGTAACGTCCGCAGATATAAGAGATACCGAAGCATTTATAAAGCTGTCCGTCAGGCTGATGTGGGAAAGCATTGACAGCGGCTGCGGTTTTGCTTTCGCAACGAACGGCGGTAACGCAAACGGTACAGCCACCGGCTTTGTAAAGACAGCCGAACAGTGCGAGGGCGTACTCAGAATGCTCGCACAGCTTTCAGACAGCTGCAGCTTTGATTTCGGCTCGTTTCTCCATGCACTGAATTACGGCAGCTTCACAGATGTGATTATTCTGACGCCTTATATTGACGATGAAATGGCATTGTTTGCAAAAGAGCTTGAAAGCCGTGAAAAAGCGGCGGTTTTCTATACAACTGGCAACATTCCCGAAAATACAGATGCTCAGATATTGCACGCAAGAAAATTCTCATACACGTTTAATGCAGGCTATGCGGAGGGTACGCAATGAAAAAGGATTTTTTGATGAAATGCGTTGCCGCTCTGGCTATGCTTCTTGTTCCCCTGCCGCTGATGTTCGTTTTCGAGGTGACGGCTTTCAAGGGCTTTATGCTGTGGCATTATCCGATATATTATGCCGTAGCCGCCATATCCGCCGCATCCGGCTATTTTCTGATGCGCCTCAGACGTTCACGGCACACTCCTAAAACGATTTTTCTTGTAAATATGCTTATTGCTCTTACGGCAACGGTGCTTGTCGTTCTTGTAGCCGTAGTTTCCTCGCAGATAAACAACGTACTTGGCGAAAACGGCTTTAACGTATTCTATTTCTGCGTTGCTCTTATGCCGTCCGTTATTGTATGGTATCTTCTCGGAATGAGCCTTAAAAAGAACAGATTTGACGATATATTCACTCCGATATGGCTCGGAATATATCTTGTCGAAACGTTCATCTGCTATATTTTCTGCTGCGCAATGTCGGCGGATATGGAATATCTCGGCGCTTCGGAACACAGGATCTCGGTTCTTCTTGTGGTAATGGCGCTTCTTACGGTATTGCTTATCAACCAGTCGAATATACGCTCCGAGATTGACAGACGCAGAAACACCAACCTTATAGTACCGAGAGGGCTGAGGCTTTACAACGCAAAGCTGATAGCGATAGTCGGTGCGGTGATACTTGCGGCGCTGATGCTAAAGGATTATGTAGCCGCAGGTCTTACTTGGCTTGTGAAAATGACCGTTAAGATAATAGATACGCTGCTCTTCAACATCCGCTTTCTGCAGACCGAGCAGATGACCCCGGAGGACACACAGCTCCCCGATTCCGATATTCTTTCGGCCGAGGGCGGAAGCCGTGATTTTCTGCTTTATATTCTTGTCGTTGTCATTGTCGTACTTGTTATCGTGTTCAGAAAGAAAATACTGTCGCTGATGCGAAAGATAGCAGGACGCATCTTCGGAAAATATTCCGCCGATGACACTGTGCAAGAGGTTTATGACGATTACACAGACAGCTATGAGGAGCTTGATATAAGGCAGGAGAGGATAGTAAACGAAACGGATAAGGACTGCCTTAAACGCTACCGTAAAGCCAAGGATAACAACGAAAAATTCAGGCTCGGCTACAGATTATACGCTATGTGGCTTTCAAAACGCAGTACGGAGGATATTTCCACGAAAACAGTCGAACAGCACCGCATTATCTCCGAAAAGCTGTATCACGGCACAAACAATATCGGAGCATTTTCCGACAGCTACAGCAAAATACGGTACGATGACGAGCCTGCGACCGCTGATGACATTCTTCTTTCCGATAATCTCATAAACGAGCTTTATAAATAGCGCAATGTAAAATTTGTGTAAAGTCTATTGACAATTGTAAATAAATGTGTTATCATTTCCACATGATAAAAGGGAGTAGTCGGGGGATTGTTCACAGAATGATCCCTGTACGGTGTCGTCAATACGATTTCGAACGCTTTAAGCCTCAGAGATCCGTGCCGTACTGAGTATACGCTTATGACAAGACTTTTGTCGCAATTTCTTTGCGGCAAAGGTCTGTTTTTTTATGCCTTTGCCCAAAACACGAAAGGAAAGGTTACGGTAATATGAATTATTACGACATGAACACACAGGAGGTTCTTTCACAGCTTGATACAAGTATGAACGGACTTACAGGCGGCGAGGCTGAAAGCAGGCTTTCCCGTTACGGAAAAAACGAAATAACCGAGCGGAAGAAAAAGGGCGTTTTAAGAGTATTTGCAGAGCAGTTTGCAGATTTGCTTGTAATTATTCTGATAATCTCCGCTCTTATTTCTGTTTTCACCGACAACATAGAAAGTGCGATTGTTATCATCTGCGTTATCACTATGAATGCGGTTCTTGGCACTGTCCAGCATTTCAAGGCGGAAAAATCGCTTGAGGCGCTCAAATCAATGTCATCGCCCACTGCAAAGGTAATGAGGGATAACAACATTCATATCGTCAATGCGTCCGATGTAACCGTAGGCGATATTGTACTTGTAGAGCAGGGCGACATTGTCTGTGCGGACGGCAGACTTGTTTCGTGTGCGTCCCTTCAGGTAAACGAAAGCTCGCTTACAGGCGAAAGCAACGGCATAGACAAGTTCACCGAGATGCTGACAGGCGAAAAAATACCTCTCGGCGACAGAAAGAATATGGTCTACACAGGCTCTCTTGTAACGGCAGGCAGAGGTATGTTTGTTGTAACAGCGGTCGGAATGGATACGGAGCTTGGCAAGATTGCAGGACTTATAAACAAGGCTGAGCGTAAAAAGACCCCGTTACAGCACAGCCTTGACAAGTTCTCAAAACAGCTTTCTGTAGCGATTCCCGTTCTCTGCCTTATAGTTATGATACTCTATATCGTAAGAGGAACACCCGTTCTTGATTCGCTGATGTTCGCCGTAGCGCTTGCTGTAGCCGCAATACCCGAAGCGTTAAGCTCGATAGTTACTATCGCTCTCGCCATAGGTACACGAAAAATGGCGGAGCAGAACGCTGTAATAAAGGATCTCAAGGCGGTCGAAGGTCTTGGCTGTGTGTCTGTTATATGCAGTGATAAAACAGGAACGCTCACCCAGAATAAAATGACCGTAAGACAGGTCTATTTAAACGGCAAAGAGCAAAACGCCGATGCTTCTGCCTGCAATGCGGATTCCGCACTTCTCGAAAGAGCGATGGCTCTGTGCAACGATGCCGCCTATTCTGACGGCAACGCCATAGGCGACCCTACAGAAACCGCACTGTCGGATTACATCGGTGTTCCGGTTTATGAAAAGATACGCTCCGATTATCCGAGAGTTTCCGAAATACCGTTTGACAGCGAAAGAAAGCTGATGAGTACCTGCCATATAGTTGACGGCAAGCGTACAATGTTCACAAAGGGCGCAACAGATAACCTGCTTTCACGTCTGGTCTCCATCTGTGATAACGGCACGATCAGAAGCATAACAGACGATGATAAAAATAAAATCGCACTTGCAAACGAGCATTTTTCCGGACAGGGAATGCGTGTGCTTGCATTCGCCTATAAGCTCTCCGAAAATGAAGAGGCAGACACTGAGGATAACTATATCTTCATAGGTCTTGCGGCAATGACCGATCCGCCCCGCCCCGAAAGCAAGGCGGCAGTCGCTGATTGCATAAGAGCAGGAATAAAGCCTGTAATGATAACGGGCGACCACAAGGTAACGGCAAGTGCGATAGCAAGAGAGATCGGCATTATGCGTGACGGCGATATAAGCCTTGACGGAGTTCAGCTTGACGAAATGACCGATGATGAGCTTGACAGCGTTATCGAAAAGGTTTCCGTTTATGCCCGTGTATCTCCAGACAATAAGATAAGGATAGTTGAACGCTGGCAGAACAAGGGCAAGGTAGTTGCTATGACAGGCGACGGTGTAAACGATGCTCCTGCGCTGAAAAAGGCGGATGTAGGTGTTGCTATGGGCATCACCGGTACGCAGGTATCAAAGGATGCCGCTTCAATGATACTTACCGATGATAATTTCGCTACTATTATCAAATCTGTAGCAAACGGCAGAGCGATCTACGCAAATATCAAGAATGCCGTAAAATTCCTGCTGTCAGGCAACCTTGCGGCAATAATCGCCGTATTATGTACCGCTATACCCGGACTTCCGACGCCGTTCACGGCTGTTCAGCTCCTGTTTATAAATCTTCTTACCGACTCACTGCCTGCAATAGCTATAAGTATGGAAAAAGCAGATAAATCGCTCCTTTCGCAAAAACCCAGAAATACAGGCGAATCCTTCCTCACAAAAGCAATGTCGCTCGGCATAGTGACAGGCGGAGTGCTTATCGCCGCTGCGGTAATGACCGCCTACTTTATCGGAAGCGCAGTTTCAGCCGAGCTTGGCTGTGCAATGGCATTCAGCACACTGTGTATATCAAGGCTGTTTCACGGCTTCAACTGCCGCAGTGATAAGTCGATATTCAAAGTCGGCTTAACGTCAAACAGATTCTCACTGCTTGCTTTTCTTGCAGGAATAATATTCCTTGTTTTAGCGGTATTCGTTCCCGGTGTAAGCGGCTTGTTCTCGGCACAGCTGATGAATATCGGATATTTCGGTATTTCGCTTGCAATAGGCTTTGTACCTACGCTGATAATACAGCTTGTAAGGATAATCAGAGAAGCACGCAGAAAATAATCTGCGACCGATATAAATCAAAAGCAGTTCTGAATTAAAAAAAGGTTTACATTTCATTCGGTATATGGTACAATAAAACTGCGGTAATACCGTAATTTTTGTTTGGATGGTAAATAGTATGAGCATTGAAAAGAAACTCTGGGGCAATCATAACGGAAAGGATTGCTACTTATTCACGCTTGAAAACGGCAATATGACAGCCGAGATCACAAACTATGCAGGCTCGCTTGTAAAGCTGATCGTACCCGATAAGGACGGTAACAGGGGCGATATACTCTTAGGCTATGATACGCTTGACGGTTACATAGCAGGAACAAGCAGTCAGGGCGCTTTAGTCGGAAGATATGCGAACCGTATCGGCGGTGCTAAGTTCACCCTTAACGGCAAGGAATATACTCTTGCCAAAAACGACAACGGCAACACGCTTCACGGCGGTAATGTCGGCTTCAATAAGAAGGTCTGGGACGTCAAGGATTACGGCGAAAACGGTGATCCATATGTAGTGTTCTCCTATACGAGCGTTGACGGCGAGGAAGGCTTTCCCGGAACGCTGACGCTTGATGTTAAGTATACTCTGACAGCCGATTCGATTGAGATATGCTATAATGCGGTAAGCGACAAGGATACGGTGATGAATTTCACTAACCACTCGTATTTCAATCTGAACGGAACCGACGCAGGAAATATAAGGGACCATATCGCACAGATATTTGCCGATAAATACACCCCCGTAAGCCCTGTGCTTATCCCGACAGGAGAAATAGCAAGCGTAAAGGGCACTCCGTTTGACTTTACCGCACCTAAGAGAATAGGCGAGGATATGGATAACGGCAAGCTCCCCGGCGGATATGACCATAACTATGTTTTAGGCGAAACAAAGGAAATGAGAAAAGCCGCAGAAATTTATTCCGATAAGACAGGCAGAGTAATGACCACCTACACCGATATGCCCGCTATACAGTTCTATATAAGCGGCGGTCTTGGCGGCGAAACAGGCAAGGGCGGCAAGGAAATGTTCAAGAATCAGGGCTTCTGCCTTGAAAGCCAGTTCTGCCCCGACTCACCCAACAAGCCACAGTTCAAGCCCACTTGCGTTTACAAGGCAGGGGAGCAGTACAACTTTACTACCATATATAAGTTCTCTGTAAAGTAAAAAATATAACAAAAATACCGCAATCCCATCCGGAATTGCGGTATTATATTACTGCCCGAAATGTGTTGTTTCCTTCGGCTCAAGCGCAAGTTCTTCCTCCTTGCACGGTCTGACGATCAGCTTAGATATACAATTGTCGTGAACCTCGATAACCTTGAAAATTATATCCTTATAGCGAACCTTCGGGTGTTCGCCCTCTTCTTCGGGAATATATCCGAGCAGGTCGGTAACAAAGCCTGCTATAGTGTCATATTCGTGGTCTTCTTCAAGCTCATAGCCGAACAGTTCGAGTACATCTTCGGGATCGGCCTCACCGCTGACCTCGTATGCGCCGTTCGAGCGGGGGATTATCATATCCTTTTCCTCGTCATACTCGTCCTCTATGTTGCCCATTATCGACTCGATTATATCCTCAAGCGTGATGATACCTGCCGTACCGCCGTATTCGTCAATCACAATGCCCATACCCGACTTGAGATTAGTCAGAAACTTGAACACGTCCGAACAACTGCACGATTCGGGAACATATACCGCCTCACGCAGAAAGTCCTCTATTTTCAGCTTATCCTTGTTTTCGTTTCCGACAAGGCAGAGGAGATCCTTTACTATGATTATTCCGACTATAGCGTCAATGTTTTCCTTGTATACGGGTATTCTTGAAAAGCCCTTTTCAAGCGCAATATAGACAATATCGTCAAGAGATGAATTTACATCTACTCCGACAATGTTCTTTCTGTGCGTCATTACATCCGATGCAACAAGATCGCCGAACTCAAACACGTTGTTTATCAGCTGTGCCGATTCGTCTTCAAGGTTGCCGTATTCGTTGCCCGCATCGACCATAGACATAATGTTGTCCTGCGTGGTTTCTTCCTTGTCGTAGTAGCTGTCGCCGAGTGCCTTTGATAACAGCTTATCAAGACCTTTGTTCAGTAAAATCAGCGGTGCAAGCAGTATCTTTACCGCTCGCTTAGGTTTTCGGGGGTCTGCGTCCATTTTGTTTCCTTTCAAATATCAAAATATATTTTTCGGCAGAACTTCGTGTCCTGCCACACATTGTAGAAAAGCTCTATCTTTTAATAATGGGGTTGAGGGGCGTAGCCCCCAATAGGGTCGAGGGGCGATAGCCCCAGCAAAATAGCCCCGGCACGGATGCCGGGCGTGTATGCCCAAAGGCTCTATGCAAGGACGCATACAAGTGGTCGAACAAAGTCGGTGCAGGACGCACCGACAACAAACGACCACGATTGCACAGATGCAGAGCCAACAAAGCATACACAGCCCTTCACCACGGGGAAGGGGTTTGGGGATAGGGATAGAGAATTTTCTATATTTGTTAAATTTAATTTTCCTCAAAATTTCGGCAGAACTTCGTGTCCTGCCGATATCTTTATATATCTTACCATATTTTATGACATAAATCAAGACTTTATATCAAGTCCGAAGAAACGCACCGCATTTTCATTGCAGATTCTAATAGCTTCTTCAGTCGGTATACCCTTTATTTCAGCCAGCTTTTCAGCTGTTTTATGCGTCATAGAGCTGTCACAGCGACTTCCTCTGAACGGCACGGGTGCCATATATGGGCTGTCCGTTTCAAGCATTATTCTGTCACTTGGGATAATCTCGCACGAATGTACCGCCTTTTTAGCGTTCTTGAATGTCAATACGCCTGTAAAGCTGATATATGCGCCGAGCTTCAGCAGTTCCTTTGCTGTTTCCGGACTTCCCGAATAGCAATGCACCACAAATTTATCCGGTGTAGTTCGGTGCAGTATTTTCATCATATCTTCCGTAGCGTCACGGCAGTGGATAACAGCAGGGATGGAAAGTTCGTTTGCAAGCTTTATCTGATTTTCAAATATCTCCTGCTGTCGTTCTGCGTCATAGCCGTCATAGTGATAGTCAAGTCCTATCTCGCCTATAGCGACCGCCTTTTTATTCTTCGCAAGCGTTCTCAGTATATCAATGTAATTGTCGGGTGTGTCGGCTATATTTTCGGGATGAATGCCTACCGCACAGAATACATTTTCGTAACGCTCCGTAAGTTTCAGAGAAAACTCGCAGGTCGGAATATCCACGCTCATATTTATGATTGCCAGCACATTATCGGATAAAATGCGGTCGAGAACCTCATATCTGTCCTCGTCAAACCACCTGTCGTCATAGTGTGCGTGAGTATCTATAATTTTCATTACTTCAATATCTTTACGCTGTCACGAATAATCAGCTTGCCCGTTACAAGCGTTCTGCCCCTTGAATAATTTTTATCCCTTATCTTCTTGATTATCGTTTCGACAGCCTCATAAGACATTCTCTTGCTGTCAACATCTATCGTTGTGATACGGGGATTTGAAATAGTAGAGTAGATGTGGTTATCGTAGCCGACTATCGAAATGTCATCGGGTACTACATAGCCCTCGCTTCTGAGCTGATTGAGCAGGCAGTATGCCGCCTCGTCACAGTTACATACAAAAGCGGTTGGCTTCTGTGCAGGAAGGTCAAAGTGAGGATAGCTTGTGCCTTCGGGACCTCTGTCGTCAATTACCCACTCACTGCGCAGCGGTATGCCTTTTTCAAGCAGAGCCTTGTAATATCCGAGGTATCTGTCCTGTATGCTTGATGTTGACGTTATAGTACCGAGGAAGCCTATGTTGCGGTGTCCTGCGTTTATAAGATAGTTTGTAAGCATATAAGAGCCGAAGAAGCTGTCTGAAAGAATGGTGTCTGTGCGGTTGTCACTGCTGTAGAAGTCAAGAAAAACCACAGGAATATCAAGGTCCAGCAGTTCGCTTACATATTCATCGTCAAACTGTCCGAGTACGATTACGCCGTCAACCTTTTTGTCCGATACCGAATTCGGCATTGAACGGTTTGCCTGATCGCTTTCTGAAATTACATCGAGTATGCCGTAATAGTTCTGCTTTTGCAGAAGTTCCACGATATGACGGTACATTACCCAGTAGAATGCACTAGCGTCATTTATAAAGTGCTTTGCCACCACTATACTTATGTTGAACGTAAAGCCTTCCTTAGATGACTTTGACGTGTAGCTGAAACGGTATCCCATTTCGTTTGCCTTCTGCTTTATCTTCTCACGAAGCTCCTCGCTTACGCCGTCCTTGTCGCCCAGTGCCTTTGATACTGTAACGGTGCTTATATCCATAGCCTTTGCTATGTCGCTCATTGTAACGGATTTTTTCTTCATCAAATCTTACCTCTGTACTCGTCAATTTAGCTAATAACTTTATATCTGCCTTTATATAATAGTGTAACCTAAAACCGAACTTTTGTAAAGTAACTTTTTGCACAAAAAACAGGATTTTCTTTACGCTTGCTTTATAATTTTAACTAAAGTTATAATTGTAACGCTCCGTTTTCACTGTTTTAAGCAGATTCTGGGTAAAAAACGTACACTTTTTAAGAAAATAATACGTTTTTATGAAAACCGTTATCACGATTTTTTTGAAGTAAAAACCTGCGCTTTGTAACAAATGATAAAATTACATATCGAATTTTGGTCAAATGTTACATTGAAAACGGTTTCACAATACTGTATAATTGTAATATAGCTTAATTGAGGGAGAAAATGCTGATGAGTGTTACTATCAAGGACGTTGCAAAGGCGGCTAACGTTTCCGTTGCAACCGTTTCAAGAGTTCTTAATAAAAAATCCAACGTTTCCGAAGAGGCGATACAGGCGGTAAACAGTGCTGTTCAGGCACTCGGATACAGCCCCAGCTTTCTCGGCAGAGATTTAAGAAAAAGCGAAACGAGAAGAATACTTGCCATCATAGCGTCAACAGAGCAGAGCTTCTACTCGGACGTTATAAGAGGTATGGAGGTAGCCGCATTCTCGCAGGGCTATGATGTTCTGATTGCTACCACCCACGACGATCCCAACCACGAAATGCACCTGCTCGGTATGCTTTTCTCAAGAGCCGTAGACGGTGCGGTACTGCTCGGTCCTAAGCTGGACGCCGCAACCATCAATTCGCTCGGCGAAAAGCACAATATAGCAATGTGCCTTGAACGTCTTGACAACTGTAACGTGCTTACCGTCACGATAGATAACGTAAAGGCAGGCCGTGACGCAGTAAACTACCTTATCCGCAAGGGTCATAAGAAGATAGGTCTTATCACAACTTTACAGAGAAGCCAGTCGAGCATTGACCGTGAGATAGGCTACAAGCTGGCACTCAAGGATAACGGCATTCCTTATAACGAGGATTACGTTTATTTCGGCGGCTATGAAACAGAGCAGGGTATGAGAGGCTGTGAATACCTTATGAACCTACCAAGCCCCCCGACAGCAATATTCTCGATTTCGGATATAATCGCAATCGGCGCAATGAACTATGCACTTTCAAAGGGCTACAGGATAGGCAAGGATCTTATCTTCATGGGCTTTGACAATATCCAGTATTCACATATGTTCGTACCGCACTTATCTACAGTCGAACAGCCGTGTTATGCACAGGGCAAGCTGGTAATCGAGAAGCTGATTGAAAATATGAAAGCGACAAATCCCGACCATAACCTTTATACATTACCGCACAGCCTTGTTCTGAGAGAATCTACAGGCGATTGATATAATAATTGATATAAAAAAGCATCACCCCGTTCACTTATGTGAACGGGGTTTTAGTCTGTCGATAATCTTATTATTATAGCCTAACTGTGACATATATCGCCAACACCGCTGATAACACTTTCCGTACTGAAAGGCATTAATATTTTCGTGAGTGTATCAGTGCAACTGCACTAACATTGACCTTTCAAAAAAAAAACGCCACTAACCTAAGATATATGTACTAATATGCGGACGTGTAGCGTTAAGCGTCCCTGCATTGACAGGACATACAATGTTCAGGTAGTTTTACGAGTTACGCCAACACCCCGACGGGGTGTGGGTATGGGTAAGGAAAGAGGGATGCCAAGCTGAGCATTGCTTTAGCAATGCTCCCGCTCCTCACGTCGCTCAAGAGGAATAACTGATTTGGGAGAAAACCTAAGGGACAGGGAGAGGGGCTGTCAAGACCCTTGTCCTGATCCCTTTGGTTGTCTCCCTCTTTCATATCGACAAGTGTACCCGCTCGAATAGCGAACCCGAGAAGTGCTATCCGATAAAAAGAACTATCGGTAGCTTGCTATCGTGGTCTAAGCTGAATGATATAGCAGAAGCACATCGAATACAAGATTTTATCTACACGCATCACCCCGTTCACTTATGTGAACGGGGTTTTACATTACTGCTGTTCAGCGTTATTCTTATTCTTCTGCTTTTTCGGCTTCTTTTCGTCAACCTGCACTCTATCCGGGTTGCAGTCCTCAAACTCGAACCAGAACGTACTGCCGACACCGACCGTACTGTCCGCACCGAAATTTAACCTGTGCATTTCAAGCACACCCTTTACGATTGAAAGACCTAAGCCGCTGCCTTTCTTTGCACGCTGATGCGTTTCGCCGTTCTTCTTGACACGATAGTATCTGTCCCAGACATATTTAAGATTTTCCGGATCGATGCCTATACCGCTGTCGCACACCTCAAGTCTTGCGGTTGTCGGCGTCTTGTGATACAGATTTACTCTTACAGTCTTGTCATCACCTGTATAGGTCAGAGCGTTATTGATAAAGTTGTATACTACCTGATCTATCTTTGTAATATCCGCATTAATAAATATATCCGGCTCAGCATTCAGCACCACGTTATAGTCCTTGATTTCGTTCAGCAGTGAGAAGCGTGGTACTATTTCACCGAGATGCTCTGAAAAGTTCACCTTCTCATATTTAAGCTCCGCAACGCCGCTCTGCAGCTTTGACAGATCGAGTATATCCGTTACAAGCGAGGTCAGTCTGTCCGTTTCATCAATTATGACCTGCAGATGCTTTTCACGCTTTTCGGGGTTATCGCCCGAAAGATCTCTTATCATCTCCGCATAAGCCTTTATCATCGTAAGCGGAGTGCGCAGATCGTGCGAAATATTCGCCATAAGATCCTTACGCAGAGTATCCGCCTTTGCTATTTCTACAGATGCGGAACTTAGCGTATCGGTAAGCTCGTTTATCTCCGTAAAGCTGTTCTTCTTCACAGGCATGTCAAACTGTCCCTGCGGCAGCTTCAGCGCCGCCTTTGATATATTGATGATAGGCTTTGAAATGCTGTTTGAGAAGATGATTGACATTATGAATGCGACAATTATGATAATACCTGCGGTAAGATTAAGCTGGCTGTGCAGAATTGCGGTCGTTGTGCCGAGCGGCTCAAGATAATTGAATATATACAGCCTTACGATGCCGTTTGTTTTAAAGAACGTACTTTCAGTACCGTCGTCAAGCTGTGCTATCAGCACGATTGCCTTGCTGTCATTGTTCGTTCTCGGAATTGTAGCGGTGAAGAACGTATTTTCGCCGGAAATGATTTCTTTCATATCGTCGGGCGAAAGGCTCGTGATAAGCGAGTACACCTCTTTGTTGCTCTTGTCAAGCGAGCTTGCCCTGAAGTAAGGGCGGTTGCTGTCGGAGATTTCGATATAAATCTTCTGCTTGTCCGCAATATCCGAAACGATGGAGTTGAGGTTTTCGGGCTGCTGCGACCACGCATCCTTTATCTGCTTTGCGGCAGAAGCCGTTTCCTGTATCTTCATATATTCGTAGTAGCTTGAAAGCAGCACTACCTGCAAGAAGTACAGAAAAACTATAACTATTAGCGAGAACAGCACAAATGTCAGCCATGAACGGAAACGTATGCTGTTTAGTCTGTCTTTCATTGAAAAGTGCCTTCCTGTTCTGATGTGTACCGATATAATATTACAGCCGCCACTCAAGACGGCTGTAAAAAGTATTTATACCTGGAACTTGTATCCCATTCCTCTTAACGTTACAATGAATTTTCTGTACGGGCCGAGATTGTTTCTCAGCATCTTGATATGAGTATCAATGGTTCTGTCGTCACCGAAGAAATCATAACCCCATACCTCTTCAAGCAGCTTGTTTCTTGTAAGCGCTATGTTCTTGTTCTTCACAAGATAGAACAGCAGGTCGTATTCCTTAGGCGTAAGGTTAGCCTTTTCGCCGTCTATGAATACATCTCTTGCCGTAAAATTGATTTCAAGACCTTCAAATTTTACTGTTTCTCCGACAGGCTCATTTCCGGATTTATTACGTTTGATTATCGCATTGATACGGGCAAGTACCTCTTTGGGCGAGAAGGGCTTTACCACATAATCGTCAACGCCCATCTCAAAGCCGAACAGCTTGTCATATTCCTCTGTTCTTGCCGAAAGCATAAGTATAGGAGTATTCTTGAATTTTCTTATTTCCTTGCAGGCTGAAAAGCCGTCAAGTCTTGGCATCATTACATCCATTATTATTATGTCGAAATCCTGTTCCTTCGCCATATCGACAGCCTGCATGCCGTCTACCGCCTCATATACCGTATGACCCTCATATTCGGCATATTCCTTGATGACCTCACGGATCTTCTGTTCGTCATCCGCTACGAGAATTTTATACATAGTCTTTATTCCTTTCTTTTCGGCTATCCGTTTATCGTAAAAAAAATTCAGTTTAACAAAGTAAACTGAACGGAGATAAAATAATGCACAAATCAAATTATCAATGAAATGTTGGGAGAGGAAATTATGATTATTGAATTATTCAACCACCATAAAATCTGTCAGTTTTACCTGACGCTTATTATTATATCCGCCTTTTATGATGAAAATGTGTTTGAAGTCTAAAAAAACGATAAATCGCTTTTTCACTTTATTTACTTATTTTTTATCCGCTATGCCTCTCATGAATACTTTTGCGAGCTTTTCGCAGGTTTCGGGCGGAACAGCATATAACGGACTGTTAAGCGTTGAGCTGTCGCCGGTCGGGATAGAAATTTCAAGTCTTCCTATGCTGTCTTTTATGTTATAGCACATCTTACCGCCGATATATCCGATATACAGCTTTGCGCTGTACATTTCGAAATCGTCGGCTATCATTCCCGTATGCGTGTCGGGCGAAACCGAGAAAGACGAACCGATATTGATGCTGTTATCCGAAACACCGACATTCAGCACGAACAGATTTCTGTCCGAGCATCTTACCATAGCCTTAAGTATGCTGAATACAGCTACATACAACAGCTTTTCGCTTATGTTGACAGGTATATCCTCATATATAGGCTTGTCGGTGCTGAGCCTGAAAACGATCGGTATACTGCTCATTTCCTTGTTGGCACGCTCTATTATTTTGTTCAGCTTTTCAAAGAAATATATGGCAGGCGCAGGGGGTGTCTTACGGTAAATGACCGTAGCAAGCTCCGACAGCACCTCTATATTACGCTGTATGCTGTTCAGTGCGTTATCCTCGTTACAGTTCTGTGTTGCTTTTGCGACATCGCTTCTTGCCTGTGAAAGCAGATAGCATATATCGGCATAAGTGTTTGTGCTTCCAAGCTGCAGCAGCACATCGGTAAGAGTGTTGACACGCCACAGGATAAAACGCTCATCTCCGCCGGCAAAGGATGTACCTTGCGCAGAGTATTCCTTCCCGTCGATATTTACCTGTTCGGTAAGAATATCGCAGTTGATACCTTTAGGGAAAACGATTGTTTCTCCGCAGGCGGCATTTTTCCATTTGATATTACCGAATTCGTCACTTAAAAAGAACGATGTTCCCGATGAGCCGTAAAGCATTTCGAGAGATTCTGTTATTTTCTCCATAGCAATTGTGTCCTTTACGGAATTTTATTTGTTTTCGTTATCTTTTATCAGCTTCTGCTGTTTTCCTTTATCATCAACAACATACACCCTGTCAAGCTCGGACATAAGACCTCGTTTGAAGGAAGCTCTGTATTCGTTGCGAAGCTCAAGCTGTTCCTCCTTCTCCTCGGTTGTAAGCTCACGCTCCCTAGACTTACGGGCAAGATAATTTATCCTGTCTATTTTAGCTTTATCCATAATTAAATTTCCTTTCAGCTTGTAGAAAAAATCTGTTTTTATGAAAAATAGAGCAAATTCTCTATCCCTAACCCCAAACCCCTTCCCCGTGGTGAAGGGCTGTGTATGCTTTGTTGGCTCTGCATCGTGCAGAGCCTTTGGGCATACACGCCCGGCATCCATGCCGGGGCTGAGTGTGGGGCTACCGCCCCTAGTCCCTGTCGGGGGCTTCGCCCCTGCGACCCCATTTTTAATAATTAAGAGATTTATCGACAATCTGTTTCCTTTATACAAGATTTTTTATTTTTGTGATTATTCTGTTCGGCTTTTTAAGTATAAACCATACTGCCGCCGCTATGAATGTGCCGGTAACAACTGCGGCGACTGCAAGAAACGGAAGGTACGCAAATACGGACAGCGAATATATAAACGAAGCCGCTGAAATCTGCCCTACGTTATGCATTACCGCCGAGAATATGCCGGCAGGGAATACTCCCCACGCTTCTTTTATAAAGAGGTGCGTGACCGCCATTGCGGCAAATGACAGCGTACCGCCGCACAGAGAAAACAGCAAAGCCGTGATATTGCCCGATACAAGCGCCGACAACAGTATCCGTGAAATCAGTATCAGTGCGGTATCATATGCTTTCCATCTACCGCCGAGATACAGTGAGAAAAGAACAGGGAAGTACGCAAGACCTATTCTGAAGCCCGGTATTGCGACAACCGGCGGTATCATACCCTCGACAATATACAGCGTAAGCGACATTACCGCAAGAAGCGCAGAGAAAACTGTTTTTTTAACTGTCATAGCTGTATTCTCCCCGTCTTGCTTCAACACGGATAACCAGCTTGTGAGGCATACATACTATAGGCTGGATTCCGTCCGATACAGGCGCTGTCTTTACGCATATTTTGTCGGGGCAGTCTGCGTCCGAAACGCTTATAGCTCCGCCGCTGACCTTAATAACATTATAACCGCCGTCATCGGAATATACGGTAAACGTCTGCTCGCTTTCGCTGTCAAGTTCTACAGTTCTTATCAGTCTGCCGTTACTGTAAATACAGGCTGTGTGTCCTGCTGTTGTTCTGCCGACAAACAGAATGCCGAGCAGTGAAAGAAAAACGATGCATACGATTATAATAAGGCACACGACCTTGCGCTTGTCACCGATAAACCTGCTCATGATGCTTTGAAATCCGCAGATATGCCGTCCGAAACCGAAACGGTACCGTCATTTCTTGTGATGATATATTCCGCAATGTTGTATTTTTTGTAAAATTCAGCGGTTTTTTCTTCGCCCATCACGAAAAATGCGGTAGACAGCGCATCGCTTATAAGACCGCTTGCAGAATAGACAGTACAGCTTTTTATTCCGTTGTCTGCAGGATAAGCCGTGGACGGATCTATTATGTGGATGTACTTTTTGCCGTTATGCTCGACATATCGGTTTGCGCCGTTTGAAGTGGCAATGTAGCCCTCGTCTACAGTGAGAGTGCCTACAGGAGTGTTTGTTTCATCGGCGGTGATTGATATTCTGCGGCTGTTGCCGTTATCCTTGCCTATAGTAAGGATACTTCCGCCGAAATCCACCACTGCTGACGTAACTCCGGATTTTCTCAGATACGAGTCAAGCATATCCATAGCGTAGCCCTTTGCCGCCGCACCGAGATCGAGCGAGAAGCCGCTGTCGGTGAAGCAGACAGAAGTATTCTCATCATCAAATTCAATGTTGCGGTAACTATGCTTTCCTGCGAGTTTTTTCAGTTCATCGCTGTCGGGCATAGGCGGATTTTCCTTACCGAAGCCCCACATATCCGAAATATCGCCGAGCGTTATATCAAAAGCACCGTCTGTAAGACGTGAAAGCTCTGTACAGCTTTTGAGCAGGTTATATGTCGATGTGTCGACCGTCACTTTTCCTGAACCTGCGTTTTTGTTGATTTTTGAAATTTCGCTGTCCGCTTTTGTTCTTGAAAGGGTATCGTCAAGCTCGTTGAGCATTCCCACAGCGCCTGCGCAGACTTCCTCAGCCGATATGCCGTCGCCCGTTTCATATATCGCAAACGATACGAAAGTGTCGAACGTAAAGCTGTCGTGCCTGTAAGGCTCAGCCTTGCCGCAACCGCCAAGACAGACGGGCAGGGATACCGCAAAAAGCAGTGTCGGGATCAAAGATGTTTTTTTCATACTTTCTCCATTCGTTTTGTACATACTATTATATACCAAAAAGGTTCGGATTTCAACTGATTTTCTTTAATTTATATTGTATTATTGTCCGAATGTGTGTCTGCAACAAAAAAGTTGCATTTCAGACGTGTTTGTGATATAATCATTTAGTATGGAATTTTGTTTTTTGTTTTGGCTGTAAGCACGGCCCAGAACGTATGTTTACGGAGGCTGTATGCGTATTATCGGAATAGACCCCGGCTATGCGATTGTCGGTTTCGGTGTCGTTGATTATATCGGCGGAAAATTCAGCGTCAAGGATTTCGGCGCAATAACAACCGATAAGGATACGCCGTTTCCTAAACGTCTTTGTGAAATATATGAAGATTACTGTCAGATACTGGATAACTGGAAGCCTGATGCGCTTTCAATAGAACGTCTTTATTTCACGAACAATCAGAAAACAGGAATAGATGTCGCACAGGCAAGAGGCATTATAATAATGGCGGCGGCACAGCGTGGTATCGAAATAAACGAATACACGCCCCTGCAGGTAAAGCAGGCTGTCGTAGGCTACGGTCAGGCGGTAAAAAAGCAGGTGCAGGAGATGACTAAAAACATTCTCAAGCTCTCCTGCGTGCCAAAGCCAGATGATACTGCGGACGCACTCGCAATGACAATATGCCACGCCCAGACAAGCGGCTCATTGCTCAGAAACATAAAGGCATCAAATATATAAGAAAAGAGTTTTGATTTATGATATACAGTGTTAACGGAACGGTAGACCTTATCGAGCCTAACCTTGCGGTCATTGACTGCGGCGGTGTTGGCTATGCCTGCCGCACCACAGCGAATACGCTGTCACAGCTTAAAATCGGTGAAAAGGCAAAACTGCTGACCTATCTTTCCGTAAGGGAGGATGCGGTCGAGTTGTTCGGCTTTTATGATGCCGCAGAGCTTAACTGCTTCAGGATGCTGATTTCCGTTTCCGGTGTCGGACCTAAAGCGGCACTGTCGATATTATCGGGAATGACGCCGCAGGCATTCGCACTTTGCGTTGCGTCCGGCGACGGCAAGACGCTTACAAACGCACCCGGCATCGGCAGAAAAACCGCAGAACGCATCGTACTTGAACTTAAGGATAAGGTGTCAAAGCAGGACGTAGCCGCAGGTGTAAAGGGCAGTGCAGTGCCGATAGTCGCCGCCCCGTCAAATACCTATGCCGAGGCAGTATCGGCACTTATGGTACTCGGCTATTCAAACGGCGAGGCAACATCTGCACTCAGCGGACTTGACCCGTCGGCACCCTCAGACGAGCTTATAAGAGCAGGACTTAAAAAGCTGGCTAAATTCTGATGCTCGTCACGCATTAACTTTGAAGGGAAAGCGTATAAATGATTGAGAGAAATGACCTTTCATATACAGTCGATGACGAAGGCGCAAGAATAGTTGAGCCTCAGTTTTCCGCAGAGGATACCGATGTTGAGTTTTCCCTGCGCCCAAGAAAGCTGAACGAGTACATCGGACAGGAGAAGGTAAAGGAAAATTTACAGGTATATATACAGGCGGCAAAGAAAAGAAACGAAAGCCTTGACCACGTTTTGCTGTACGGTCCTCCCGGACTTGGCAAGACAACGCTTGCAGGAATAATAGCAAACGAGATGGGCGTTAATTTCAAAGTCACCTCAGGCCCCGCAATCGAAAAGCCGGGCGAGCTTGCGGCTTTGCTTACAGGGCTTCAGGCGGGCGATGTGCTGTTTGTAGATGAGATACACCGCCTTTCAAGACAGGTAGAGGAGATACTCTATCCCGCTCTTGAGGACTGCGTGCTTGATATTATGATAGGAAAAGGACCTTCCGCCCAGTCGATAAGAGTTGACCTGAACAGATTTACGCTTATCGGCGCTACAACAAGAGCAGGACAGCTTACAGGACCTCTGCGTGACAGGTTCGGAGTGATAATGCGTCTTGAAATGTATACCCCCGACGAGCTTTGCGATATTGTAATGCGTTCATCGGTGATACTTTCCATTCCCTGCGACAGAAGCGGCGCTATGGAGATAGCAAAGCGTTCAAGAGGAACTCCCCGTATCGCAAACCGCCTGCTTAAGCGTGTGCGTGACTTTGCGGAGGTTATGGGCAACGGAAAGATTACAAAGGAAATGGCAGACATTGCGCTCAACAGGCTTGAGATAGATAAGCTCGGTCTTGACAGCCTTGACAAGCGTTTTCTCACTATGATAATAAACGGCTATAACGGCGGTCCTGTCGGACTTGAAACGCTGGCTTCGGCACTCGGTGAAGAATCGGTCACGCTTGAGGATGTATGCGAGCCGTATCTTATGCAGCTGGGATTTATTTCACGAACACCCAGAGGCAGATGTGCGACTGAGCTTGCGTATAAGCATCTCGGACTTGTGCGTGACGGTCAGCAAAGGCTTGATTGATTTATAAAGATAAATTGCAGACTGTCGAAAAACCTCTATTGTTATCAAAAAATTGGGTTGAGGGGCGTAGCCCCCAACAGGGACTAGGGGCGGTAGCCCCACACTCAGCCCCGGCATGGATGCCGGGCGTGTATGCCCAAATGCTCTATGCAAGGACGCATACAAGTGGTCGAACAAAGTCGGTGCAGGACGCACCGACAACAAACGACCACGATTGCACAGATGCAGAGCCAACAAAGCATACACAGCCCTTCACCACGGGGAAGGGGTTTGGGGTTTCGGCAAGGATGCCGAGATAGAACGCCCAAAGGCTTTGCAGGATGCAAAGCCCACAAAGCGTTCTTATAGGGATAGAGAATTTGCTCTATTTTTTATAAAAGCAGACTTTTTCTCCAAAATGTGATTTATAAAAATAGATTGTTGTGTTTGAAAAAAAGAAGAAAGGTATTTTAAGCATCATGGGCAGATTATTCGGAACAGACGGTGCCAGAGGTATAGCCGTAACAGAGCTTACCTGCGAGCTTGCAATGAATATAGGCAGAGCCGCAGCCATCGTACTTACAAAGCAGAAAACTCATAATGGAAAAGCAAGGATACTGATAGGCAAGGATACAAGAATATCCTCGGATATTCTCGAATCTGCGCTTATCGCAGGTATAACCTCGGTAGGTGCGGACGTTGAGCTTCTCGGAGTAGTACCCACCCCCGCAGTAGCCTATCTTGTAAGATATTACGGAGCGGATGCAGGCGTGATGATCTCAGCCTCGCACAACAGCGTTGAATATAACGGCATAAAGCTGTTCTCATCGACAGGCTTCAAGCTCCCCGATGAAGTCGAAAACGAGATTGAGGCGCTGATACTCGACACTCCGGAAAAAATGACGCTTGTTGACGGCTCGGATGTCGGCAGAGTAAAAACTATGTACGGTGCCGTAAGCGAGTACAACGAGCATATCCAGTCGACCGTCGACGGAAAGTTTCAGGGGCTTCTTGTTGCGATAGACTGTGCAAACGGCAGTGCAAGCGCAACCGCAGAGTCGCTTTTCTATAAGTTCGGAGCGGAATATGTATACATCAACAACGAGCCGGACGGCCTTAATATAAACGATAAATGCGGCTCCACACATATAGAACAGCTTGTAGAGCTTGTTAAAAAGCGTGGCTGTGATGTTGGCTTTGCGTTTGACGGCGATGCGGACAGATGCCTTGCTGTCGATGAAAAGGGCAACATAATAGACGGCGATAAGCTGATAGCTATCCTCTCACGTTATATGAAGGAAATCGGTACACTGAAAAACAACACTGCTGTCGTTACCGTAATGAGCAATCTCGGCTTCCACCGCTTTATGAACGAAAACAAGATAGAAACAGTATGCACGAAGGTCGGCGACCGTTACGTTCTTGAAGAAATGCTGAACAACGGTTATAATATAGGCGGCGAACAGTCCGGACACATTATTTTCCTCGACCACGCAACCACAGGTGACGGACAGCTAACAGCGGCACAGACCCTTGAACTGCTGTCGAAATGCAAGCGTCCACTGTCACAGCTTGTAAAGGACATACCCGACTTCCCCCAGCTTCTTGTCAACGTAAAGATTACCGAGGACAAAAAGGGACTATGGGACAAGACGCAGAAGATAACCGATATTATCGCACAGGCTGAACAGGCTATGGGTGAAAACGGCAGGATACTCGTCAGAGAAAGCGGAACAGAACCGCTTGTACGAGTTATGATAGAGGGCAAAGACGAAAAGGAAGTGCATCACTGGACACATCTCATTGCAGACACGATAAAAGAGTGTCTGTGCCGATGAAATGTTAAAGGAGTTTTTTATGGCAAAGATAGAAGCAGAGCTGTACGGCAATTTTGATATTATACTTATGGATCTTCACAACACCGTTATGAGAGGCAGCACCAGCGCATCTCTTGAAGAAAGCTCGGATATCGTAGTCGGCAGCACCCGATGCGCCATCCGTGCGTATGAGCGTTACAGCTATCTCGGCAGTGGCAGAGTGAGTATGAACGTCACACTGTTCCAGACGGAAGGCAGAATATTCGTTTCGGTAACTTCAACCGGCGGCAGTCAGGCGGTATTCTTTAAAATAAACAGGATAGGCGAAAATTCGTTTCTTGACACGATACGACCGACAGTAGACAGTTACAGGATAAGGTGAACAAACTTGAGAAAATCACAGGATTGGCAGGACTACAGACTCATAGATGCGTCTGACGGTCAGCGACTTGAAAAATGGGGCGGAATAACGCTTGTGCGACCCGACCCGCAGATAATATGGAAAAACCCCGACCCATCGCCGCTGTGGAGCAAGGCTAATGCGGTATATCACCGTTCATCAAGCGGCGGCGGAAACTGGGAATACAGAAAACAGCTTCCTGAAAGCTGGAACATAAGCTACAAGGGACTTACCTTTATGGTAAAGCCCACCGGCTTCAAGCATACGGGAATATTTCCCGAGCAGGCGGTCAACTGGGATTTATGCTCAGAGCTTATAAAGAACGCCGGCAGGGAGATAAACGTGCTTAATATGTTTGCGTATACCGGCGGTGCAACGCTCGCCTGTGCAAAGGCAGGCGCAAAGGTATGTCACCTTGACGCAGTAAAGGGTATGGTAGACTGGGGCAGGACAAACGCAAAGCTAAGCGGTCTTTCCGACAAGCCGATAAGGTGGATAGTAGACGATGCGGTAAAGTTTCTCGGCAGGGAGATTAGGCGAGGCAACCGCTATGACGGCATCATCCTCGACCCCCCAAGCTACGGCAGAGGAACAAACGGCGAGATGTGGAAGCTTGAGGACAGCATATGCGGCCTTATGAATATGTGCACCGAGGTGCTTTCCGATAACCCTCTGTTCATTGTACTCAACAGCTACACTACCGGTCTTTCCTCATCGGTAATGACTTACCTATTACAGATGACGGTAGGCAGAAAATATAAGATAAGAGTAGATTCGCAGGAGATAGGACTTCCCGTTGAACAGACAGGGCTTGCAGTGCCTGCGGGAAACACCGCTGTAGTATATTTCGATTAAACGGCGGCAAAGGAGAACGGATTGAAAGATAACGAGATAATTAAAACCGAAGACCTTATATTCGATTATACCGTATTTGACGAAAACGGCGATGAAACAGGCAAGAACCGCATTCTTACCGACATAAACCTTTCGATAGAAAAGGGCAGCTTCGTAGCTGTGCTTGGTCATAACGGAAGCGGTAAGTCGACCCTTGCAAAGCACTTCAACGGCATTCTTCTTCCCACCTCGGGCAAGGTGCTTGTTGACGGCATAGATACGACAGACGAGAGCAGGATATATGATATACGTCAGACTGTCGGAATGGTTTTCCAGAATCCCGACAACCAGATAGTAGCGACTATAGTTGAAGAAGACGTTGCGTTCGCACTCGAAAATCTCGGCGTACCTCCCGATGAAATACGCAAAAGGGTAGATGACGCACTGAAAACGGTCGATATGTATGAGTACCGCAATCACGCTCCGCATCAGCTTTCCGGCGGTCAGAAACAGAGAGTTGCGATAGCAGGCATAATCGCAATGCGGCCACGATGTATAGTAATGGACGAGCCGACCGCAATGCTTGACCCGAAGGGCAGAAAAGAGATAATGTCGACCATAAAGACGCTCAATAAGGAGCACGGCATAACCGTTGTGCTGATAACTCATTATATGGAGGAGGCCGCAAAGGCCGACCGTGTTATAGTTATAGACAAGGGCAATATACTGCTTGACGATGTGCCGAAAAGGATATTCTCACAGGTGGAGCTGTTAAAGTCGGTCGGACTTGACGTTCCGCAGGCGACCGAGCTTATGTACGAGCTTAAAAAATGCGGACTTGACGTTCCCGATGATATAATAGATGAAGATGAATGCGCACAGGTGCTGTACGACATTCTCAAAAATAAGGAATAAAAAATGAATGTGATAGAACTTAAGGGGCTTACCTATAAATACAGCGTCGGCACTCCGTTTGAGTCAACTGCTGTGGATAATGTAGACCTTACCATAGAAAAAGGCGAATTCTGCGGAATAATCGGTCACACGGGAAGCGGAAAATCAACGCTTATCCAGCACCTGAACGGGCTTGTAAAGCCGACGTCGGGTGAAGTGCTGATAGACGGCCAGAATATATGGAGCAAGGGTGTTGATATACGCTCGATAAGATTCAGGGTAGGACTTGTATTCCAGTATTCCGAGTATCAGCTGTTTGAAGAAACGGTGTACAAGGATATAGCATACGGCCCTAAGAATATGGGCTGCGATGAAGCCGAGATCGACCGCAGAGTGCGTGAGGCGGCTGAAAATATGGGTATCCGTGAGGAACTTCTTGAACGCTCGCCGTTTGACCTTTCGGGCGGACAGAAACGCCGTGTCGCACTTGCAGGCGTTATCGCAATGGATCCCGAGATACTTATCCTTGACGAGCCTGCTGCAGGACTTGACCCTATAGGCAGGGAAAAGGTACTCGGCAAGATAAGCGATTACCACAAGAAATACGGCAAGACGATACTTCTTGTTTCTCACTCTATGGAGGACATAGTAAAGTATGCCGATAAGGTGCTTGTTATGAACAAGGGCAAGCTGTTCTGCCACGAGGATACAGACAGCGTATTCGCAAGACAGGACGAAATTATAAAGATAGGTCTTGATGTTCCTCAGATCACAAAGATTATGATGAAGCTGAGAGATAAAGGTGTAGATTTAGGAAAAGATATATATACTGTTGAACGTGCAAAAGAGAGAATAATGCAGTATATAGATAAAGGAACGATATGCTGAAGGATATTACAATAGGACAGTTTTTCCCGGGCAATTCAATAATCCACAGGCTCGACAGCCGTTTCAAGATAGTGCTTGATATAGCCTATGTCGTAATGCTGTTTATGGCGGGAAATTATTGCTCGCTTATCTCGGCGGGACTGTTTATGCTGATTATTTATATGATGTCGGGGATCAGCTTCAAGCTGATTTTCAAGAGCCTTAAACCCATTATGCCTATAATACTGTTTACCTGTATACTGAATCTGTTCTTTATACACGGCGAGGGAGACCCGCTTGTAAAGCTGGGATTTATCACGATTTACGCAGAGGGCATAAATACATCGGTGTTTATGACGGTGAGGATAGTGTTCCTTATTGTCGGAATGTCGCTTCTTACCTATACGACCTCGCCCATAGCGCTGACAGACGCAATCGAAAGATTGCTGTCGCCGCTCAAGAAGCTTCGCTTTCCCGTTCACGAGCTTGCTATGATGATGACTATAGCACTGAGATTTATCCCTACTCTTATCGAAGAAACCGATAAGATAATGTCGGCTCAGAAGGCAAGAGGAGCAAACTTAGACACAGGGGGACTTGTAAAGAAGGCAAAGGCTCTGATACCCGTGCTGATACCGCTGTTCGTGTCCGCTTTCAAGCGTGCTAACGAGCTTGCTCTTGCTATGGAGTGCCGTTGCTACAGAGGCGGCGAGGGCAGAACACGCATGAAACAGCTTAAATTCGGAGCAAGGGATATTGTCGCAACGGTTGTAATGGCTGTAATGTTCACATTAATCATTCTTATGAACATTTATGTGGCTGTACCCGGAATTTAAGGTGAACTATGCGTAATCTTAAAGTAACAATGGCATATAACGGCACTGCCTATCACGGCTACCAGCGCCAGAACAATGCAAACAGCATACAGCAGACAGTCGAGGAAGTGCTTTCAAAACTGCTCTGCGAGGATATTACGATAAACGGCTGTTCACGGACAGACACGGGTGTGCACGCAAGAGCGTTTGTGTTCAACGTAAAAACGAACTGCCCCATTCCCTGCGAGGGCTTTATAAAAGGCGGCAACGCACTTTTACCGCAGGATATAGCCTTTCTTTCCTGCGAAGATATGCCCGACAGCTTTCACGCAAGGTTTGACAGCAAGGGAAAGGAATACATATACAGGATTTACACAGGTGATGTGCGTGATGTTTTCTCGGCGGATACTTCGCTTCATTATCCTTATAAGCCCGATATTGAGAAAATGCGGAAAGCGGCTCGGCTTATAGTCGGCGAGCATGATTTTGCGTCCTTCTGCAAGGCGGAGGCTAAGGAACATCTGCTGACCACCGTCAGAACCGTCTATTCGATAGATGTTGAGCAGACGGGCGATTTTGTCGAAATTAAAGTCTGCGGAAACGGCTTTCTTCACAATATGGTAAGAATTATAGTAGGAACTCTTATTTATATCAGCGAGGGAAAACGCACAGAGCAGGATATAATAAACGCACTTACAAAGCCCGACAGGGAGTTTGCGGGAAAGACCGTTCCCCCCTGCGGACTGTATCTCAACAAGGTATTTTACGAAAACGATGTTTAAATGAAAGTGGGGTAAATATGAAAGTACCCGAAAAGAATCCTCTTGAAACGGAGAAAAACAACGATATAAACGATGTTTCTCTTTACAGGAAAAAGAAGAAAAAAGCAAAGCGGATAAGAAACCTTATAATTCTGCTTGTTGTTATTCTGGCTCTTATTCCTGTATGGATATACCGTGATACGATATTTGAGCCTCTGCGTGGCATAGCGTCAAGAATTTCTACCACTACGGCTCAGAGCGAGGGCTATCCCATTTCCCTCACCGGCAGGAACGATTATTCGTTCTGTCCGCTCGGTGACGGGTTCTCACTGCTCAGCGACACATATCTTTATTCGTATAACGAGAACGGCGGACAGAATTTTGCCTTACAGCACGGCTATGTTCACCCTATGACTGTTTCAAACTCAAAACGTGTGGTTATTTACGATAAGGGCGGTCACGATTTTTCTCTGTTCAACAAGACGAGCGAGATATTCAAGCAGAATATCCCCGATGAAGTCATAGTATCCGTTTTTCTCGGCAGTTCCGAGCATACAGCCGTTGTGACCTCCGGCGGAAGATACTCAAACGTTATCTACGTTTATGACGGCGGAGGAAAATGGCAGTATACACAGCGTTTCATTGACGATAACGTTATGCAGGTCGCATTCTCCGATGACAACAGGTTCATCTATGTAACAAGAGTGACCTCTGATAACGGCGATATTGTCACAAAGCTCTCAAAATACGATATTACGGGTGACGGCACTGAGCTGTGGACGCAGACGATAAGCGACTGCGTGACGCTCTCGCTTTCGGTAAACGGCGGTACGCTGACCGTAACGGGTGACAGCGAAATACGCACCTATAACACCGACAGCGGCGAGCTTATCGGCAATTACAGCTATCAGGGAACGATAGAGAACTTTGACGCTCTCTCATCAAAAAAGGCTTTTGTGCTTGATAATTATACGGACGGAGGAAAGAAGCTGATACTTCTTGACGAAAAGTGCGAGGTGACCGCACAGGCAGAGGTGTCCTCCGATGTAAAGCGTATAAGAGTTGTCGATAACTCTGTCATTGTAATGACAGAATCGGATATAAAGCAGTATGACTATTCGCTGGTGTCCGTGAAGAAAACTCTGCTCACAGACAGCTATTCGGATTTCATAAAGGTTGGCGGTTCAATACTTCTTATGGGGTATGACAGCCTTGATTGCATACAGCTTTAATTGCAGAAAGGAAGGAATATGGGAACTGAATTTTTCTGGTTTTATGATTTTATTCTTGCGGCTATACTTATAGGTATGATGTTTATAGGAGCGAAAAAGGGCTTTGTCCGTATGGTGCTGAGCCTGTGTGCCTTTGCCGCTTCATTTGTGATAGCGCTTATGATAAGCAACAGCGTTTCGGGCTGGATATATGACAGCTTTATCAGCAAACCGCTTGAACAGACTATCTCGACCTCTATCAACGATGCGCTCGGCGACAACGTTGTTACACAGATAGGCAAGATAGATATGGAAAAGGCAAAAATAAACGGTAAGAGCATTGACAGCCTTGAGCTTAAAGCCGACAAGGCAGGCAAGGTAACCGTAAATCTCGGTAATGTGAACTTAAGCAACACAGGCATAAGCAAGGTCGATCTTACCTCATTCGGCGTGGATAAAAACGTTGATTATTCAAATATCGATCTCGGCTCTGTGCAGATACACGAAAGCGATATTGAAAAGTACGGCATCGAGAATATGATACTTACTGAGGTTCTTGCACAGAATATCAAGAACAGCGAGGTTGCCGACAGCGTAAACAAAATAATAGATAAAATCGGTGAAACCGTTCCTGCTCTCGACCTTAAAGGCAAGACGATAGATGATATTGACGGCGGTACGATAAACAGCGTTGTTGTAAGCGTAGTGCAGTCGTCGGGCAATCCCGGCAAGGCTTTTCTTGACAACGTTGCAAAGCCCGTAGTGCTTGTACCGTTAAGAACGATTATATTTGTCGTTCTGTTCATTCTTATATTTATTATCCTCTCGATAGTAATAAAGGCGACATCCGTTATAAACAAGCTGCCGCTTATAGGAAAGCTGAATTCGCTTCTGGGCGGTGTTGCAGGACTTTTGCAGGGACTTGTAATAGTGTTCATTGTTGTGATAATGGCCCATATGGCTGTTGAGCTGACAAACAACACGCTTATATTCCTGAACGATATGACTATCAATAAGTCTTTTGCGTTCAGTAAAATATACAACTTCTCGTTCCTCGATTTCCTTAACTAAATACTCAGTTAACAAAAGAGAACTATAATAATAAATAAGCTGTTAACGCATAAGCAATAACAGATCAGCTTGTAGAAAAAGTCTGATTTTATAAAGTGGTGAGAATTCTCTATCCCTTTAAGAACGCTTTGTGGGCTTTGTGTCCTGCAAAGCCTTTGGGCGTTCTATCTCGGCATCCTTGCCGAAACCCCAAACCCCTTCCCCCGTGGTGAAGGGCTGTGTATGCTTGGTTGGCTTTGCGTCCTTGCAAAGCCCTTGGGCATACACGCCCGGCATCCATGCCGGGGCTGAGTGTGGGGCTGCCGCCCTCACCCCGCTTGGGGCTACGCCCCAAACCCCATTTATTTTGATAACGATAGAGTTTTTTGACAGACTGAACTGTTATCTCATAAGCGATAACAGCTTACAATACAATAAAAATACAAAAGAACCTAAAGAAAGGTTGGATATAAATGCTTTGCTCAAGATGTAAAAAAAGACAAGCGGTAGTTTTTATCTCAACAATACAGGGCAACGACAAGCGTGACGAGGGACTTTGCCTTATCTGCGCAAAAGAGCTCGGTGTTCCGCAGGTAAACGACTACCTTGAAAAAATGGGAATCAGCGATGAGGACCTTGAAGAAAGCTATAAAATGATTTTCGGTGATGTCGATGAAGAATCAGGTGCAGACGCAGACAGCGGTGCAGACGATGACTTCACGCCCGGCGGCGCAGGCACAATGATGCCGTTCTTCAAGCGTTTTGCCGCAAACAAGGACAGTCAGACCGAAAGCGAAAAGCAAGACTTAAAGGACGATAAGAAGCACAATAAGAAAAAAGAGGAGAAAAAGAGAAAATTCCTCGATACCTATTGCACCAATCTTACCGCCAAGGCAAAAAAAGGCGAGATTGACCGTATAATCGGCAGAGAGAAAGAGATCTACCGTGTAATGCAGATATTATCCCGCCGTACAAAGAACAACCCCTGCATAATAGGCGAACCCGGTGTCGGTAAAACCGCTATTGCAGAGGGCATAGCTCAGAAGCTGGCGGACGGCGATGTTCCCTTCAGACTTCAGGGTAAGGAGCTTTATATGCTCGACCTTACCTCCCTTGTCGCAGGCACGCAGTTCAGAGGTCAGTTTGAAGGCCGTGTGAAAGCGCTTATTGAGGAGATAAAGACCGCAGGTAATATAATCCTCTTTATTGACGAGGTTCATAACCTTGTCGGCACTGGCGACAGCGAAGGCACGATGAATGCCGCAAATATCCTCAAGCCTGCTTTGTCAAGGGGAGAGGTGCAGGTCATCGGCGCTACAACGTTCAACGAGTACAGAAAGTATATCGAAAAGGATTCCGCACTTGAAAGACGTTTCCAGCCCGTAACGGCAAACGAGCCGTCAATAGAGGATACTATCGAGCTTTTAAAGGGCATCAAGGAATACTACGAAGAATACCACAAGCTGTATGTCAGCGATGATATTTTAAAAAGCTGTGCCGTTCTCAGTGAACGCTACATTACCGACAGGTATCTTCCCGACAAGGCGATAGACCTGCTCGACGAGGCGGCGGCTTGCGCCAGCATAAACAGCAAGGAGCTTACCGAGTACGAACAGCTTAAAAAGAAAAACAAGGCTCTTGAAACCGAAGAAAACAACCTGTCCGCCGAAACCGAGAACAAGGATTATCAGCGTATAGCCGAGATAAAGACCGAGCTTGCTAAGAATACAGCCCGTATTGACGAGCTTGAGCCTATGATAAAGGAAGTACACGTTACAGAAAACGATGTCTGCAAGGTCATCGAGTTGTGGACGGGTATCCCGGCAAGCAAGCTGCTTGAAACCGAATTCAAGCGTATCGCAAACCTTGAAAGCGTGCTTAAATCAAAGGTAGTCGGTCAGGACGAAGCGTGCGAGCTTGTAGCCGCCGCTATAAAAAGAACACGAGTTCAGCTTTCCGCACGTCGCAGACCTGCGTCATTCATTTTCGTAGGACCTACCGGTGTCGGCAAGACCGAGCTTGTAAAGGTGCTTGCAAACGAGCTTTTCAATACAGTTGACCCGCTTATAAGGCTTGATATGTCCGAGTTTATGGAAAAGCACAGCGTTTCGAGAATCATCGGCTCGCCTCCCGGATATGTAGGATACGATGAGGCAGGTCAGCTTACCGAAAAGGTACGCAGAAAGCCCTATTCCGTAATTCTCTTTGACGAGATAGAAAAGGCTCACCCCGATGTAATGAACATTCTCCTGCAGATTCTTGACGAAGGCAAGGTAACCGATGCTCACGGCAGAACGGTCAGCTTCGAGAATACCGTAATCGCCATGACCTCAAACGCAGGCTCATCGTTCAATACAAGCGGTCTTGGCTTTGCAAAGAGCGAGGCAGATATTTCAAAGGACAAGGCGATGAAGGCTCTTGGCGAATTCCTTCGCCCCGAATTCCTGAGCCGTGTTGACGAGGTAGTAGTGTTCAAGCCCCTCACCCTCGATGCCTACAAGGGCATTGCCGGACTTATGATAGGCGAGATGAAAGAGCCTCTGCTCGAAAAGAACATAACGCTTAACGTCAGCGATGAGGCTTATGAACTTGTTGCGAAAAAAGCGTCCGGCGGCAAGTTCGGCGGCAGAGATGTCCGCAAAGTTGTCCGTAAGGATATTGAGGACAAGGTAGCAAATATCATAGTCGAAGCCGACGGCAACATATCACAGATAGACGTTGACGCAGACGGCGACGAGATAAAGGTAACAGGCAAGTAAATAAGCAGGGCATTGCATTAACTCCGGCAGGTAATGCAATGCCCGTTTTATAATCGAAAGGATTACTATGGCAGTAATTATTACAGGCGGAACAGGAGCTATCGGCAGTGCTATGGCTCGTGCCTTCGCCAAAACAAACGATGTTGCTATAATCTACAAAAGCTCCGATGAAAAAGCCCGTCAGCTTGAAAATGAACTCGGCTGCACGGCATATAAGGCAGATGTTTCCTCCGCTGAAGAGGTGTCGGCTGCGGTAGAACGCATAGCGGCCGATTTCGGAAAAATAGATGTGCTTATCAATAATGCCGGCATATCCCAGATTAAAATGCTGAGCGATGTCACCGAGCTTGACTGGTACAATATGATTGATGTTCACCTTACGGGCGCATTCAATATGACAAAGGCGGTGCTGCCTTTTATGATAAATCGCAAACAGGGAAGCATCATCAACATTTCGTCGGTGTGGGGAGTATACGGAGCGTCCTGCGAAGTGCCTTACTCAACTGTCAAGGCAGGACTTATCGGCTTCACAAAATCGCTCTCCAAAGAGGTCGCCCCCAGCGGAATAACCGTAAACTGCATCGCCCCGGGAGTAATCGACAGCCCTATGAACAATGCTCACCTGTCGCCCGATGAGATGAACGAGCTTATCGCCGAAACTCCGCTCGGCAGACTCGGAACACCCGATGATGTGGCACAGGCGGCTGTATACTTTGCCTTTGCAGGCTTCGTCACAGGTCAGATACTCGGAGTAGACGGCGGATTTTATTGATTAACTTAATACATTTGAGCTGTACCTTTTCGGTACAGCTTAGATTGTCGATAAACTGATTGTTATTAAAGCCCACACAGTGAAGTATATTGCCAACACCGCTTAAAACAGTTTCCATACCGACAAGTTATTGATAATTTCGTGAGTGCATCATTACAACTGCACTGACATTGGCTCTTCAAAAAAACGCCACTAACCTGAGATATATGTACTAATATGCGGACGTGTAGCGTTAAGCGTCCCTGCATTGACAGGATATACAATGTTCAGGTGGTTATTCGAGTTTAGCCAACACCCCGACGGGGTGGGGGTGTGAGTAAGGAAAGAGGGAGCCACGAGGGAGAGAACCTAAGAGTATAGGGCTGAGTCTTGCTTACGCAAGCACTCGGACGTTTCGCTCTGCTTCACTGGGCTGTCAAGTCCAGCGTAGCTTTAGCGGAGTGCACGAGCCTTGCGTAAGCGAGGCTCAGACTTGCACCTAGTCTCTTTGGTTCTTTCCCTCGTTAATATTGACAAGTGTACCAATTCGAATAGCGAACCCGAGAAGTGCTGTCCGACAAATAGCACTATCGGTAGCCTGCTATTGTAGTTAAAGCTGAATGATATAACAGAAGCACATTAAGTAACATACTTTTTCTACAGTTTGAAGCTGTACCTTTTCGGTACAGCCTTTTCTTTTTCCCTGACAAACAGTAATATTATGTCCCGCACCCTCATATATTGTGTTAAAACCCGTACAAGAGGGAAACAGCTAAAGGAGGATTATATGGACTTTTCCGTAAAGAAAGAGCCTGTATTTGTCACAGAAGTGATATATGACGGACAGGCGGAGCAGGGTGTCGAGTTTGATTATGTCCTGCCGGATTATTACCCCGACATTTTCAGAATATTAAGATGCACCCTTCGTCCCGGAATAGTATCCTGCAACATTTCGGGCGACAAGCTGATACTCGACGGTGTGATATGCATCACCGCACTCTATCTTAGCGAGGGCGGAGGTATGGAGTGCGTAGAGCATCGCTACAGCTATTCAAAAACGGTCGATTTGCCGAAATCAGCCGACAACGGCACGGTAACTGTCGAGCCTAAGGTAGATTACACTACCTGCCGTGCGGTTTCGGGCAGACGCATTGATGTCAGGGGAGCGGTCAGCTTCAGGATAAAGGTCGAGAACATAACACCGTTTGAGATAATAACGGATATTGAAGGCTGTAACATACAGACAAGAAAAAATAAAGTAAGCTGTACAAGAAAGCTCACCGCAGGAAAGCAGTTCGTTGTCCGTGAAGATATAGGCGTATCCGGCATTGACGGCACAGTGAAAGCCGTTGTAAGCTGTGATGCCACAGCTGTCGTGAATGACTGCAAGATAATCGCAGACAAGGTCGTGCTTAAGGGCGAGGCAAAGCTGAAAGCGCTGTATCTTGTCGGAAACGATAACGGCACATATCTTCAGACAATGGAAGCCGAGATTCCGCTCAGCCAGATATTAGATATGCAGGGCATTGACGAAAGGCACACCTGCTACGCCCTGTTCAGAGTTCTGTCGTGCGCTCTTACGGTAAAGTCCGCCGATGACGATGCATCGGGAGTATTCGGCTGTGAGCTGACAATCGGCTCTCAGATTACCGCAACGCTTGAAGAAAGCATTTACCCCGTCACCGATATGTATTCCACGTCCTACGAATCAAGCTACACCACTTCTGCGTTGAAAACCGAATCCGACCACAGATTTATCAGCAGAACGCTAAATATAAAACAGCTTATAGAGTGTGAAAACGGCATTCCCGACAGCGTTACCGATGCAGAATGCTTCGTATCGGAAATAATCTGCAGACCGTGCGAAAACGGCGAGCTTAAAGTGAGCGGTAAACTGCTGTGTAATATCAGTGCTGTAAAGGACAGCGAGCCTGTATTCATTGAAAAAAATCTGCCGTTTGATGTTACCGAACAGCTTGGTATGGTTACAGACGGTTGCGTAATACAGCCTGTCGTGAACATATCGTCCGTAAGCTACAGCATTACCGATGACGGTATCGAAATAAGATGCTCGCTTCTTATGCAGGGATGTATGTTTGTTTGCGGCACAAGTCAGATAATAAAGCAGATAGAGCTTAACGAAAACGCAGAAAAGCAAAAGTGCGATGATTATTCGCTGAAGCTGTATTTTGCCGATGAAAACGAGGATGTATGGAACATAGCAAAACGCTATAACACTTCTGCGGCGGCGATAGAATCCGAAAACGAGGTCACCGACGGCAAAGTGTCAGGCCTGCTTCTGATTCCGATAATATAACAATACTCAAGATACGGCATTTTGCTGACAGATAAGGAGAATTTATGCCAAAATCAATTTATAAGGATATTTCCGAGCGAACAGGCGGAAATATCTATATAGGAGTTGTCGGTCCCGTCCGTTCGGGGAAATCGACCTTTATCAGCAGGTTTATGAACGTGCTGGTCGTACCGTCAATCGAAGACGAATTCCGCAGGGAAAGGGCAGTTGATGAGCTTCCTCAGTCTGCGGCAGGAAAAACGATAATGACCACAGAGCCGAAATTCGTGCCTGAGGAAGCGGTAAATATCACCGTTGACGAAAGCGTGGAAATGAATGTAAGACTTATCGACTGCGTAGGCTACATAGTTCCCGGCGCAAAGGGCTATATAGAAAACGAAGCGCCGAGAATGGTCAAAACACCATGGTTTGACGAGGAAGTGCCGTTCAATATGGCGGCGGAGGTCGGTACTCATAAGGTAATCACAGAACACAGCACCATAGGACTTGTGGTCACCACAGACGGCAGTATCACCGATATTCCGAGAGAGGAATACGAGGCGGCGGAGGAGCGTGTGATAAACGAGCTGAAAAGCATAAAAAAGCCGTTTACCGTAGTGCTTAACTGCAGCGATCCCTCATCGGAAGAATCAAAAGAGCTTGCTTGCAGGCTTTCGGAAAAGTACGGCTGTACCGTAACACCGCTGAACTGTCTTTACATCACCGAAGAAAATATAAAGGAACTGCTGTCCGATGTGCTTATGGGCTTTCCCGTAAGAGAGATAGGCATAAAACTGCCGAAGTGGTTAGCGTCCCTCGACAATGACCATTACCTGAAAAAGCAGGTATTCGAAGCTGTAAGGACATCTGCGGAAAATATCTCCTGTATGGGTGATTTAGACAGCTTCACGGGCAAAATAGGGCAGTGCGAAAGCGTCAGCCGTTGCAGTAAGGATAAAACGGAGCTTGGCTCGGGAACAGCCTATGTCACAGTGGAACTGGGGCAGGAGCTTTTCTACAAGGTACTTGGCGAAACCACAGGCATCGAGCTTAGCGACGAGGGCGACCTTATGCCTTGTATGATTGAACTTGCAAGAATCAAGAAAGAGTACGAAAAAGTCAGCACCGCACTTGAGCAGGTCAGAGCCACAGGATACGGGATAGTAATGCCGTCTGCCGAGGAGCTGACCCTTGAAGAACCCGAAATTGTAAAGCAGGGCGGAAAATTCGGCGTAAGGCTCAAAGCGTCAGCCCCGTCAATTCATATGACCCTTGCAAATATCAACACTGAGGTAAACCCGATAGTCGGCAGTGAAAAGCAATCGGAGGATCTGGTAAGGTATCTTCTCAGAGAATTTGAGGAAAATCCCACAAAGATATGGGAAAGCAATATTTTCGGAAAATCGCTCCACGAGCTTGTAAACGAGGGCCTGCACAATAAGCTGAGCCGTATGCCCGATGACGCAAGAGCAAAACTGCAGGAGGCGATACAGAGGATTATCAATGACGGCTGTAACGGGCTTATCTGTCTTATATTATAAAAGTCCGCCATATAAAAAGACCGCACCTCATCACAGGTGCGGTCTTACTCTGTCGAAAAACCGATTATTATTAAAGCCCACGCAGTGAAATATTTCACCAACCTTGCCTCGCACCAACCCCTCCAAAACCGCACTATCCCACTCACTTTTCGTAATGCCAACATCTGTATGTGCCGATATGCTTTCACATCCGCACTAAACTTGCCTCCCTTGTCAAAGGGAGGTGGATTGGCGGCAAGGCACAAACCTTAACATTATTGCATTTACTTGCGATATGCTCACCATTTTTATATTGCAAACTTTTCTGCCATCAAGACGGAGGGATTGCAACACCTACTGCGCCCTTTCCGTTTCTCTGACACCTCCGTTAACAATCCCTCAGTCACAGTGACGGAAAACGTGATTCTTCGCCAACATATCTTTTACTTTAATATAAAGCAATATTGAAAAACAACGTGCTTCACTGTGCCAGCTCCCTTTACACAAGGGAGCTAAAGGTGATACTGCTTTACCAACCTTTCCAAAACCACACTATCCCTCGAAAATCGCCTTCACCCTTGCCTTATGAACGCTCTGTTTGTTTTGCGTCCTGCAAAACTTCTGGCGTTCAACTTCGGACATCCATGCCCGTCCCTTGTCAAAGGTGAGGTGCTGTCGCCCGATAAAATTCGGGCGACGACCGGAGGGATTGCAACACCTACCGCGCCCTTTCCGTTTCTCTGACACCTCCGTTAACAATCCCTCAGTCACAGTGACG
>OCHJ01000130.1_pt1 | contig 118733 bp, 141 predicted proteins | sample 1538381 | NCBI WGS metagenome assembly OCHJ01 (sample SAMN04571688, study PRJEB22368) | human gut metagenome | biome: human gut; material: stool | host: Homo sapiens | place: Luxembourg | collected 2012-06-29 | reverse complement strand
GCCAAATTAGAAAGTAGCTTAGTTGTTGCGAAAATTATAAATGGAAAAACCACATATATAATTAATTATAAGAATAAAGATGGGCGTAAATATGTTACTATAGAAGAAGAAATATTAAAAACATTACTTAATGATTTAAAATCGTCAACTATAAAAGTTTATATGTTATTGAAATATAGATGCAACACTAAAACTTTTACAAGAATAATAAAAGAAAGCATAAACAATAATATTGGATTGAATTCAGATAGTGGGAAAAATAAAAAAGAACTTAATAAAACTCTTGATTTATTAAGGGATATTGATTTAATTGAAAAATATACGAAAACAGAAAAAATACAAAATAAAAATGGGAAGATAGTTTATACTCCTGTAACTTACATTCGACTTGTATCGTATGAAGAATATATAGAAAGAAGAAGAGAAAAAGAAGAAAGAGAAAAAAGAGATTAATATTTATTTTTTTATCTATTTATATATTTATCTATTTATTAGGGTACACTTTTATGTAAAGCGGGTACACTTTTATGTAAAGCAGGTACACTTTTATACGAACCATTGATATTACTAGATTTGAAGGAGGTTGATATGATGGAATTTTATGGAGATTTAGAAAGTTTAAGTAAAAATAATTAATAAAATAGGAGGATTATATAATGAGCGAATTAATGTTATTTAACAATGAAGAGTTTGGGGAAATAAGAGGAGTAGAAATTGAGGGTAAACCATATGTAGTTGCTAAAGATATAGCAAAAGTATTAGGTTATAAAGATACAACTAATGCTATAAAACAGCATTGCAAGTGGGTGGTAAAATACCACATACCTCACCCTCAAAATAAAACAAAAACTTTAGAGGTAAATATTATACCCGAGGGTGATGTTTATAGATTAATTATAAAATCTAAATTACCTTCAGCACAAAAATTTGAAGAGTGGGTTATGGATGAAGTATTGCCACAAATAAGAAAAACAGGTAAATATGAAATACAAGATTTTAATGAGTTTCCAGAATTATTAAACGATATGAATCAATTAGTTGAAGATATGAAATATAAGATTGAGGAACAAGATAAACAAATAGAAGAAATAAAACATTTAGTTGGTATAAGAGCAAAAGATGTATTTGATTATGGTAAAATAATTAAAGAACATTTAGGTATTAGTAAAGTTAATAAAGATTATAATATTATAAAAGAAATGTTTTTTTATGAGGTCGGAGTGTCCAAATGGGAAGATTTAAATTATTCCAGAAATAACGTGAAATTATTAATTGATATTTGTAATGATTACAAGCCAAGTATTCAAATCAATATGTTTGAGGATTAATTACTCCTTTAACTAATGCAGAACCCCTTAAACAAGCATTTACAAGGTATTTTGGATATTTCAATAAGAGTAGAGACCAGCTTATATAAATAAAAATTTTACAATATTTGTGAAGATATGTAACATATTTTTTGTAAATACATAATATATATTAAAAAGGGGTTGATATTATGAATAAAAATACAAGTGTGGCGATAGATATAGGTAATATTACATCTATTGGTGTGTCAAATGAAAAAGAAGTTGTTATCGAATCAAGAATTAAAGAGCTTGAAGTAGGTATAGATGACTTTAACCCAAATGAAAATTTTGAATGTGATGGAATTAAATATATATCTAACAGTGGTAAATTTGAAAATGATTTATTGAAGTTTAATAAAGAAAACTATCTTCCATTATTATATTATGCAATATCTAAATCAACAGAATCAAATTTAATTAATTTAATAACTGCTATACCTGCTAGTCAGTATAAGAAAAAGGAAGAAATGAAAAAATTTATTAAAAAAAATAATAAGAAAACTTTAATTGTAGACGGAAAATTAAGAACAATAACGATTAACAGAGTGGAAATATTACCAGAATCATATGCAATTAAAACAATAAAATCTTTAATGAACAAAATAAATAGAAATACTGATACAATAGTGGTTGATATTGGTGGTGGAACTGTCGATATATCAAATTTCGATAACAATATGAATCTTAAAAATGCAAATTCTATAGCAATGGGCTTGATAAACATATATCAAAATACTAGAGAATATTTAAATATAGCTTATGACTTAAATATGAGTTTGGAAGAAGCTAAAAGAATATTTGATGGAGAACAACAATTATTAAATGGTAAATCTGATTATAAACCAGAAATAGTGAAACGATTTATAAGAGCTTTAGTGAATGAAATAAGAGGTTTATATCCTAATTTAAAAAATAGTAATATAATACTTGTAGGTGGAGGAGCGAACATATTATATCCTACTTTTTCTAAATTATATCCACAAACGATAATGAACGATGAGGTTAAACTTCAATGTCAAGGGTTGTTTAATGTAGCAGAAAAATTATTCAAATAAGTAGGTGATAATCATGGCAAAGACGATTAGAGAGGTTAGGTTAACTTTTAATGAAAAAGATAAAGATATTATAGAATTTTTAAATGGAAAAACTAGCAAAACGGGATATATAAAAGATTTAATTCGATTACACATGCAGATTGAACAATCGTATTTAGCTAATGGCATGAATATAGAACAAAGTGTTTCACGTGAAACTGTAAATGTAGAAGAAAAGAAACAAGATGAGTTTGATTTTGATTTGAGTGATTTGAATTTATAAGGGGATTAATTTCCCCTCTAATTTTTAAAAAGGGAGGATATAAATAATATAAAATAATAATCATAGGTAATTTTTATGACGCTAATGTTAATATAGTAATATAAGGTGGTGATAAATATGAAAAACTTAAAGTTTAGGGCATGGGATAAAGAAGAAAAAACGATGTTTAATATAGCTAGAATTGATATTGCAGATGGAAGTTGTTATTCACATTTATTTGCTAGTGATATATATGATTACTGGAATGATGTTGAAATAATGCAATACACAGGTTATAATGATATTACAGGGAAAGAAATACATGAAAGTGATATAGTAGAAACAACTAGAGTTTTAAATCATATTGTGGGCAGAGTAGTTATGATTAAAGGTTGTTGGTGTATTCAAGACAGAAAAGATAGTTTCTATAGACTTATACCTAGATTTGGTAAATTTGAAAATAAAGTAATTGGTAATATATATGATAAATAAAGAACTATTTGAGGAGGATATAACGTTAATCATCGCGTATCTAAATACACGTGTATCGTAAAGAGGCAAAATAAGAAAATTATTATTAATGAAAAGGAGAGAAAGGAGAGAAAGGTATGAAAGGATATAAAGTATTTAATTCAGATTGGACTTGCAGAGGTTTCCAATATAAAGTAGGAGAAACATATAAATATGAAGGAAAAATAAGTATATGTGAAACAGGATTCCATTTTTGTAAAAAACTAATTGATTGTTTTAATTATTACACTTTTGACCCAGAAAACAAAGTAGCTATAATAGAAGCTACTGGTGAAGTTAAAGAAAGTAATTATTCAAATAATAAATGTGTAACAAATGAAATAAAAATAATAAGAGAATTAAACTGGCATGAAGTATTAGATATGGTTAATTTTAATAAAGGTAACACAGGTATTAAAAACACAGGTAGTTATAATTCTGGTAATTACAATACTGGTATTAAAAACACAGGCGATTATAATTCTGGAGATTATAATACTGGTGACTTTAATTCTGGTGATTACAATACTGGTAAATTTAATTCTGGTAGATTTAATACTGGTAAGTTTAATGCAGGAAATTATAACAGAGGCAGTTTTAACATTGGAGATTGTAATTTAGGCAATAAAAAAGCAGGATGCTTTTGTACTGATGATAAATATGAAACAATTAAATTATTTAATAAAGAGAGTGATTGGACATTAAACACATGGAAGGATAGTCATGCATTCAGAATAATGAATAATTATTTTGAATTAACTTTATGGATTAATGAATATAAAATGACAGATGAAGAAAAAGAAAAACATCCAGATTATAAAGTTGCTAGAGGTTATTTAAAAGAATTAAGTTATGCAGAGGCATGGAGAAATATGTGGAATCATATAAATGATAAAGAAAAAGAGGTATTTACTTTATTACCTAACTTCGATAAAGATATCTTTAAAGAAATAACTGGAATAGATATAGAAGAAAATTAAAGGATTAAATACATTTCTATAGAGGAGGTGCATACAGCACACTAATTAATTGTTAAAAATTAAGAAAAGTTAATAAAAATAATTAATAAAAAGTATTGACAATATAAATAAAAAAATAGTATAATTATTAATATAAGGAGGTAGATAATATGAGAAAAATTAAGTTTAGAGGTCATAATGGAGTTGAATGGTTATATGATTCACAAATTTCTATGATACCATATGGCAAAATCGTACATTATTTTATGCCGAATGAAAAAAATAAATCAGACCAAAATGATGTATGTAATTGGGACAGTGTTAGTTATGTAGGACAGTATACAGAAATAAAAGATATAAACGGCACAGAAATATATGAAGGTGATATAGTAAAAATAGATTATGGAGATGAATTGTTAATAGGAACTATGGAGTTTCATGATTTCGCATGGTGTATCAAATCAAAATATAAAAATAATAAAAAATTATATTATCCTATCTTTTGTCAAGATATTGATTTAATTGAAATATTAGGTAATATATTTGAAAATAAAAATTTATTAAATAATTAAATAGGAGGTTGGTAATATGAATAAAAGTAAAAACGAAATATTCACAAATAAATTGGAAGAGTTTATAATGGAGGAAGTAAAGGAAAAGGTTGAAAAATTAAAAGGACTTAATGTATTAGAGGTGACTTTGAAATTAACATCTAAAGATTTATATGAATATATAGATACGAATATAGGAGATGCTAAGCATTTCACATTATTAGCTAAATTAGATGGAAATTATAATATATCAATACTGTATTATTACAAAAATAAGATTATACAAGCAATTACTCAAGAAGGTAATGAAGGTATAATAGATGTATATACTCTTTTAAGAATATGTGTTTTACAACAAAGTAATACACCTTCAGTTGAATTTACAATTCATAAATGTAAACTTCATGGAAAAGAGACATTAGACCCATCTGAACTTTCTGAATTGAATAGCTTATTAAGTTGCGAATCTCCATGTTGTGCTGATTGCGAGTATTATGATATTGAAGAAGTTAATTTATTAGATGATAAAAATAATTAATAAGGGTTATTTTTTAATTAGTTTATGTTAATATATAAGTATAAATTAATAAAGGAGGAATATAATATGAATATAAATGATTTAAAAAATGGTATGTGTTTAGTACTTAAAAATAATGAGAAAAAATATATAATTGATAATGGAGTATATCATAAAGAAAGTGCGAGACAGTTAAAATTTGATTATAGCTTAGAAGGAATGAAAGATTTATATTTATCAAATATGAGATATAAAGCTGTTAACTATGGATTAGATATAATGAAAGTTATTGATGCTGATGACAAAATCATATATGAAAGAATTGAAACAGATTGGGACAAAGTACCCGTAGATACAAAAGTTTGGGTAAGTGATAATCAATTAATATGGTATAAGAGACATTTTTTTAAATATGAAAATGGAAATTTTTATACATATTTTACTGGTAGAACATCATGGTCTAAAAATGGGAAAAATGACATTGAAAAATGGAATTATTGCGAATTACCAAAGGAGGATTCAGTGTTAAATTATGATTAACGCAATAGAATATTTAAAAAAAGAACTCAATTTAAAATTAGCTGAAGACAACTATTTTATGTCTGTATTTAAAAATGAGCAACTAATTTTAAAAATAAAATTTAGAGAAAGGAGTTTTTTCTCAAAAGGAATTATTGAAGTATATGTGAATGATGATATGTTTTATTTACATAGTTGGAATGAATTATATAATTTAGTTGATAAAATAAAAATAATTAATAAAAGTATTGACAAATAATTTGGTTAAGAGATAATTATTAATATAAGGAGTGATAAAATGAGTGGTCTAGCGATATTGATAACAATTATAATTGTATTGACAATTATAGACGTGGCATTAAGGAGATAGGAATACATAGCGACAATAAAGTAAAGTATTCTTTTTTATATAATTAAGGAGGTATATTAATATGAATAAAAATGATTTAAAAAATGGAATGTTTTTTGAAATGAGAAATAAAAGTAGATTTCTAATATTAAATAATGAAATATATCTTGAGGGTATAAATCTTTATGAATATTCCTCAAATTTGCATTATTTTTTAGTAAGTTATAACGATGACATGTGCAGTATGAATGACAATGAATATGACATAATGGAAGTATTTAATTCATGTAATGAATCAATATGGAAAAGAGAAAAGGTAGATTGGGCTAAAGTACCCGTTGATACAAAAGTTTTAGTTAGAAATTCTAAAGATGAGGAATGGCAAAGAAAACACTTTGCTGAATATAAAAATGGGAAGGTATTTACTTACGATTATGGTACTTCTTGGAATACTTCCCTTATAACTACATGGGAATATGCTAAATTAGCAGAAAAACCCAAAAAAGAAATGATTGTATCAGCAAAAGATTTGTATAAAGCATTTAGAACTATGTGTGAATCTCATCCTCGTTGTGATTGTTGTGATTATAACTATAGTGTTGGAACTTGTGAATTTAAGTGGTTAATGGATAATTATAATGTAACTAGAAAGGAATAATATATGAAAATTAAATGTAGTTTCGGGGAGTTTATAACATTTTATGATGAATCAGACAAAGAAATAATAACAATACAAAGTGACGATATTAAAAATACATTAAAAGATATTTTTATCTTATTAGATTATTGTGATATAAAATATATTTATGAGGAGGATTAATGCATGGGAGAATTAAGAAGAGTAAAGGAAATATTTGATAAAATTGCAGGTGTAAGTGGTAAAAAAAGTAAAGAAACAATAATTAAACAAAATAAGGATAATGAATTATTTTTATTTTGTCTGAAATTTTTATTAGATAGTAATATAACAACTGGATTAAGTAAGAAAAAAATAAATAAAAAAGTACAAATATATCAAAATACTTATAGTGATATACGAGATATGTTTAGATATTTAAGTCTACATAATTCTGGGACTGATATAAATATAGGTGTTGTGCAAGGATATATAAATTCATTAGATGAAGATTTACAGGATTTTGTGAGAGGATTACTCACTAAGAGTCTTAAAATAGGTGCTGATGCTAAGACTGTAAATAGGGTTATACCTGGATTAATTCCTGTACATGACATCATGTTGGCTAACAAATATGAAGGAAAAATAAAAGAAGATGTTTCAATGAGTTTAAAGATGGATGGTATACGAAATTCAATAATAACAGTAAATGGAATTACAAAAGCGTTATCAAGACAAGGAAAGGAAATAGATGGTATAGATTATATATTAGACGAATATGAAGAATTAGGTTTAACTAATTATTTTGTCGATGGTGAATTAATAAGAGTTAATAAGGAAAACTTATCATCTGACGAGAACTTTAGATTAACAACAAAAGTAGTTAATAGTAAAAGTAATAACAAGGAAGGTCTTGAATTTATAGTGTTTGATATAACTCCTATGGAAGATTACATCAATAAAAAAAGTAGTATAAAATATAAAGATAGACTTAAATTAATGGATGAATTAATAGGAGATAAAGGTAAACATATAAAATTAGTAGAAAAATTTGGAATAACAAATGATACAAATATCATTGAAGAAAAATTAAATGAAGTAATTAAAAATGGGCAAGAAGGTTTAATATTAAATACTTTAAATGGAAAATATGAATTCGGCAAACGACCTAAAAGTTTATTGAAAGTTAAAAAATTTAATGAGGCTGATGTGTTATGTGTTGGGGTTGACGAAGGACAAGGTAGACTTAAATCTACAACAGGTTCATTAGTCTGTAAATTTCTTTATAAAGGCGAAGAATGTACTGTCGAGATAGGAACGGGTCTATCTGATTCAGATAGAAGAACTATATTTAATAATCCAGAATTAGTTGTAGGTAAAGTTATAACCATTAGGTATTTTGAAGTGAGTAAAGACAGCAAGACAGGCAAGTATAGCCTTCGTTTCCCAAGCTGGAAAGGTATGGTTTATATTCGTAGTGACAAGTCTGCATTAGAAGAAACAAATATAGATTAGGAGGAGATTAGATGATTGAAGATGAAAGATATAAACTATATCGAGGGGATTGTTTAGAAATTATGGATGAATTGATATCTTTAGGAGTTAAGTTTGATGCAATAATAACTGACCCTCCTTATGGAAAATTAAATAAAAACAAAACAAAATGGGATAATCCAATTCCTTATGATAAAATGTGGGAAAGACTTGAAAAGTTAACAAAAGAAACCACACCTATAATATTATTTGGAGCTGAACCATTTAGTAGTGAATTGAGATTGAGCAATATTAAAGATTTTAAGTATGATTGGATATGGGAAAAAAGTAATCCTTCAAATATAGGTAATGCCAATAGACAACCATTAAATTATCATGAAATTATAAGTGTATTTTATAAAAAGCAATGTAAATACAATAAACAAATGATTCCTAGAAAAAGTAAAAGAATAGAACAGGCACATAAAACAGGTTATGTGTTTCATAATTCAACGAGTGAACAAAACGGATTGGGATATATAGAAGTTAATAGTAGTAAATATAATGCTAATTTAAAAAATCCTAGTACAATATTAAAGTTTAACTCTTTAAGACCTAATAGCAAAGAATTTGTTAAACATCCTACTCAAAAGCCAGTAACATTGCTTGAGTATCTTGTAAAAACTTATACTGATGAAGGGGATTTAGTGTTAGATTTTACTATGGGTAGTGGAAGTACGGGAGTAGCTTGTATGAATACTAATCGTAGATTCGTAGGTATAGAACTTGATGAAAACTATTTTGATATAGCTAAAAATAGAATGGAAAATATCTTATTATAATTTATTTATACCATTTTAGAGTTTGTTGCAATTTAGTGATGTTTTAATATATTTTTATTAGGAGGAGATATTATGAATATAGATAATATAGAATCTATAGATTTTGTTTTTGAAAATTGTGAATATATGAGAATACCGATTGAAAACTTTAAGAGTTTAGAAATAGAAAAAGTAAATGATGATTCTTATTCTCTTTCATGTGTTATAGAAGGAGTAGATAAAATAATACAAGACTCTTTATATGAAGGATATTCTAATCCATTTCAACGTATTGTTAATTATGATGATATAACTTCCATAGAAATAAGATATAAAAATGGAGACATAAACAAGTTATATATGATTTGGGAAGGCGATTATTCTAATTTTTATCAAGAATCACGCTTATTAAAATTTAATAAAATAAAAATAGATATAAATAAAGAAGTTAAACAAGCTAAAATAAAAAGAAATATAGGAGAAAAAGCTATAAAAATATTAGATTACATTTACCAAGATACAGATGTGAATTTTTGTAACGATTGTGTTTATCATGAGGACTGTAAAAAAATGAAACAAAATAAAGACATTGACGTATGTGATGTATTGTATTTTTTATCAAATTCATATGAAAATAATTAATAAAATGCATTGACAAATAACATAGCTGTGATATACTTATTTGTATAAGGAGGAGATAATATGAAATATAAATTTTAAATCATAGGTAATTTTAACAACAGTTTTGATAATACTATAATAAGAAGGTGATTAAAATGTAAACTTATTGAAATACCTCGACAAAAATAATTAATAAAAGGGAGAGTGAGAAATATGAGTAATATAATTGATATAAATAGAAATGAAAAGATAAAAACTATACCGACTTTAACGAAAGGAGAACTCCCACCGTTAAATTATTATATAGAAAGTACACATAAAGATAAAAGTGACAAATCTAATAAATGTTATAAAGAAAATGATTTAACAATAAATATGTAATTAAAAATAATTAATAAAAAAAAGGGGGGTGGTTAAAATGTATCAGAATGAGGAACATAGGAAAATAGTAAACGAGAGAGGAGATAATTATATTTATCTTGGAAGTTATGATAGAAAAGAAGTAACTGTAGATGGTAAGAATCAAAATAAAAATAAAATGTATATCAGAGTAATATGTCCTTATTGTGGAGAAGAATATGATATAAATATTTATTCATTTAGAGACGGTGCAAGTTGCAAAAATTGTTGTAATAAATATGAAAATTCATTTGCTTATTACATACAAATAGAATTAAAAAGAGGATTAAATGAATTTTGGGACTGGGAAAAGAATGAAATTAATCCTTATTGCATAAGTAAAGGAAGTGGGAAAAAGGTAATTTTGAAGTGTGATAAAACTGATTATCATGATGATTATGAAGTTGAACCACATAGTTTTCTTCAAGGTTGTAGATGTCCTTATTGTAGTCATTTTCATGGAAAAGTACATCCAAAAGATAGTTTTGGACAATGGTTAATTGACACTTATGGTGAAGGTGCTATTAAAAAATATTGGTCACCTAAAAATACCTTAGACCCTTTTGAAGTAGCACCTAAAACTAATAAGAAAATTTGGATTCTTTGTCAAGAGAAAGGCTATCATAATGATTATGGTGGATATAAAACTATTCCTGTAAATTTTATAAAAGGTGCAAGATGTCCTTATTGTTGTAATCATCATGGAAAAGTGCATAAATTAGACAGTTTTGGAAGTTTATATCCAGAGAAAGCAAAATATTGGAGTAAAAATAATGATAAATCACCTTATGAAGTTACTTCTTATACCAATAAAAAATATAAGTTTATATGTGAAGAATGTGGAGAAGAATTTAAAAGAGGTTTAGATAAATTAAATAGAAATGATATTGGTGTAATATGTAGTGAATGCAATTCTTCATCCTTAGAACAAAAGACTAAAAATGTATTAGAAAAATATAATATTAAATATTACAAAGAATATATATTTAATGACTTAATAGGTGTTGGTAATAAAAATTTAAGATTTGATTTTTATTTGCCTCAATATAATACATTGATAGAATGTCAAGGCAAACAACATAAGAGATGGTCAGAAGGTTGGCAAACTAAAAAAGATTTTGAAGATTTACAAATACATGATAAACGTAAAAAAGAATATTGCAAAAAGAATAATATTAAATTAATTGAAATTTGGTATTATGATATTGATAATATTGAAGAAATATTAATAAATAAATTAAATTTAATATAAGGGGGACAAATATATGATAATTTTATTCGATGGTGAATTAAATGAAGTTTTAGGGAATGTAGTAATAGAACAACTTTTAGATGTATATACTAAAAATCAAGCAATAATGGAGGCAAATGATAGACTTAAATATAAATCAGATTACTTACCTTTATATTGTGATGAAGTAGAATTTAGAATTAATTCGGAGGGAGGGGACTTATTTAAATTCTTAGAAATATGGGACATAATAGAAAGGATGAAAGATGAGCAAGGTGTAATATTTAAAGGAAGAGTAAGTAGTCATGCCTATTCAGCTGGTTTTTATCTTCTGTGTGCATGTGATTATAGAACAGTGTCAAGATTCGCTAGTGTTATGTGCCATGAGATGAGTCTTGGGAATATGATGAAATTATCCGACTGGAGTTTAGAAGCAGATAGAAAAGCTAAAACACAACAATATTTAGATGATTTAGTTGTTAAAAACACAAAGATAACTCAAGAAATGTTAGACTCTTATAAAGGTAGAGATTTTTGGATGGATTACGAGGATTGCGTGAAATATGGAATAATAAAAGAAGAATTAAGCGAAGAAGAGCAATTGGCAAAAGCATTAGAAGATATGGATAAGGAGGAAATGACCGAATCAGAATGGAACGCTTTTATTGAAGAAATGAAGGAATTGATTAATATTATACCAGACGAACCTAAACCTACAGAAAAAGAAATACAAGATAAAATAAAAGAAATAGAGGGAGATACAGAACCAGATATGACATTAGGGGAAGCTGTTAAAGAGGTATTAGGCGAGGACTTTAAATGTAACGAAGAAATTAAATGTGATAAATTTGAAAATAAATGTTGCTATATGTGTGAGAACTTTGATAAATGTGATAAATTATGTAAATATGCAGAAAAAGCAGATATATGTGAACATATGGAGAATAAATTAGATGAATTAGATAGTGAATGTGAATGTGAAGATTGCACTTGTAAAGAAAATAAAGAAGAAGATATAAAAGAATGTGAAGAACCAACTGAATGTGGGTTACATCGTGGAACTAATATTTGTTGTCATTTCTGTCCAGACTACAATAAATGTACAGACTTTCATAAATGTGCATTTATTGATGACGTCTTTGATTGTGAATATTTAAAAGAACCTTTGGATGACTAAAAATAATTAATAAATTTTATAATACGAAGAGGGAGGAAATCCTCCCTAGAAAGGAGAATAAAAGAGTATGAGTAAATATTGTATTCATTGTGGTAAAGAATTAAAAAATGAAGAAGTTAGCTATTGTGAAAGTTGCTATGATAAATTAAGAACTAAAGGAATGTTTACAAGTAAAAAAGAAAAAACATCAAAGAAGTAGTTATGTACGATAAAGATAAAGTGTCAGAAAGATTTATTAATAGCATACAAAACTATAAAGGAGAGATAAAGATATGGACAGACACTGCAAAGTTTGTGGTAAAAAGTTATCACATAAAAATAAAGAAATGTTATGTAATAAACATTTGAATGAATATAGAGAATTTGGAATATGTATATCAAATAATCAGCATGATTCAAATGAACCTAATGAAATAATAAAACATGAAAATTACGCTGAAATAGTACTATATGATGATTTAACCACAGAAGAAACAGGAGAAACAATTTTAATAGATATTGAAGACATAGATTTAGTCAAAGATAAAATATGGAAAAAGGTTGGTAAATATATAGTGGGACAAGATGAGCATTATACTTATGATTTACCTAACCTTTTAACCAATTCAGATAATAAAATAGAATATCTGAATGGTGATATATTAGATAACAGAAAAGAAAATTTAAATATAATAGAAAAGAAAAAATTTAAGCATCATTTTGCTAACAATAAAAAGTTTAAAAATAAAATAATTATAACAAGTATTGGTGGGTCTACAGAGGATGTTACTGGTAGTTGTATAGCTGTGGAATATCCTTTAGACAATGGCAATAGGAATTTAATATTACTTGAATCTGGGGGAATTCAAACTAACAACATGGTAGAAGATTATAATAGTAATAAAAAAATGATTGACAATATACCATTTAACCTTGCTTCTCATATATTTATAGCACACGTCCATCAAGACCATATAGCAAATATACCAGCTGGAATAAGCAGAGGTTTTCAAGGTGATATAGTAACAACTTATGAAAATTCAGAAATAATAAAACCTATGTTGTTAGATGGTGCTTTTATTCATCAAAGAAATGTAATGAGTATGAATAATAAAGGTAAAAAATATGAGTTGTTATACAATGAATCAGATACATATAAAACTATAGACCGTATAAGAGTTGTAGAGAGAAATAAAACTCACAAAATAGATAGTAATTTATCCGTACAATTTATAGATAATAACCATTGTTGTGGAAGTACAAGTATAATACTTTACATTAAAAAACCTAGTGGAAGAGTGGTTAAATTATTATATTCAAGTGATTTAGGTAGTAGTAACAATCAATTATCCAAACCATATTCTTTTAATAGAAAGCAAGTATCTAAATGTAATATAGCAATTTTAGAATCTACTTATGGGGATAGAAGTGATGGATTTACAAAGAAAGAGCATAAACAAGAAATCTTTAATTTATTGGCTAAAATAAGAGAAGTTGTCTATAATGGGAATAGAGTACTGATTCCTTGTTTCAGTTACGATAGAAGTCAGTCTATAATGGATTTATTATATCATATATTTAAAGATGAGAGAGAATTTAAAAATGTAAAAGTTATAGTGGATAGTAGATTAACTAACGAAATAAATAAAGTGTATGAGAATATACTAGAAGGAGATTTACTTGAACGTTGGAAACGAGTATTAAGTTGGGAAAACTTTATATTTGTTGACAATTATAAAAAAACTCAAGTTTTAGCTAAACAAAAAGAACCATGTGTGATTATATCTTCATCGGGAATGTTTTGTGGAGGTCATTCTCTTGAGTATTTAAAAGAAATAGCAGGTAAAAGTAAAGATTGTATTATATTTGTTGGTTATTCCTCACCTGCAACGTTAGCAGGGAAAATACAACAAGGAGCTAAAAGTGTTACTATTGAAAACAAAAGAGTGAATATAAGATGCGAAATAGTTATTTGTAAAACCTTCAGTGGACATATTCAACAAGATGAATTAATTAATTATATGAAAGGATTGAATTGCCAAAAAATTTTAATTCATCATGGTAGTAATGAAGCTAAAGAACAATTAAAATTTAAAGCTGAAGAATCATTTTTATTCTCTGATATGAGTAAAAAGGTTACTATAATAGATAAGAAAAATAATGTGTTTGTAATATAGAAAATAATTAATAAAACCTATTGACATTATATTTCAATGTGATATAATGTATTTATAGGAAGGTGATAAGAATGAAAAAGATAAAATTTACATTAAAAGGTAAGGATTTCAATCATGTTGGTAAAATAGAAAACATACATGAACATCTACAAGAAGTTAAAAGAGGCACTGGGATAAAGAAAAGTAAAAAGACTTATACTAGAAAAGATAAACATAAAAGGAGATTATATTAAGGAGGTGTTTGATATGACGATAGAAGAATTAAAAGATATATTGAAAAAACTTGATTCAAATGAAGTGTGTGAGTTGTTAAGTGATAAACAATGTGAGAAATGTTTCTTTTATTATAAGGACACTAAAGAATGCATCAAGACAGTATTCGTAGAAGGAACATTGGGAGAGTTAGAATAGAAGAAATTAATATAAAATAAGAAGTGAATAAAAATAATTAATAAAAAGGAGAAATATTAATATGATAAAATTAATAACTAATGGTAGTTTAAAAGTAGTGAAAGTTTATAACACAATATATTCTGCAAGAATGGATTTAAGACAAAGAAATGCAGAAAAATACTTAATTGAATATTGTGATAAAATATATGGCATCAATAGATTCTTAGCATTAATAGAAGGAGGTGAAGAGAAATGAATTTAAAAGATTTGATTATAAGATGTATTATTATAATCTTATCTCTAGTATTAATTTTTCGAGTAGAATTTGTAACTCCTTATGTAGTAGTTTTAGTATCATTAATGATAGGAGAGATAATATATAGTTTAAGATATAAAAAATAAATTCATAGGTAATTATTACAACTTAATTGTTAATACAACAATATAAGGGGTGATTAAAATGTAGTGTATAAGAAGTATTTAATAAAATATTAAATAAGGAGGGGTAATTATGAAAAAGAAAAAATTATGGTTAGTATATGTTGAATTTGGTGGAGATATGGAATGTTATGAATGTTTATACATATTACATAGATTATGCAGAGGTAATACTAAAGAAGAAGTTTTAGAGGCTTATCAAGAATATTTTGACGGTGATATATCAGACGGAACTATGAGTGGTAGACCTATTAATATGATAGAAATTCCCGAAGTTGCAGAAGGTGATTGGGGAGAATTAAAAATAGTTAAATTTAAACATTAATAAAAATAACAAATATAAAAATAATTAATAAAAAGGAGAGATGGTGATTGAGATATATCAGAATGAAAAACATAAGAAAAGAGTAATTGAAAGAGGAGATGGTTATACTTATATTGGAAGTTATCATTGTGGCGAAACAACAATGGATGGTAAATATAGTGATAAACAAAGTTATATAAGAGTAAAATGTCCTTATTGTGGAAGTGAATATGATGTAAGGTTAGGAAGTTTTGCAGGAAAATTAAAAACAAAATGTACTAATTGTTGTAATAGTTATGAAAAATCATTCGCTTATTATATACAACAAGAATTAAAAGAACCTTTAAATAAATATTGGGATTGGGAAAAGAATGCAGTTAATCCTTATTGTATAACTCCTCAAAGTGGTAAAAAAATATATATAAAATGTGATGAAGTTGATTATCATAAAAGCCATCAAACAACAGCAAATAATTTTTATAATGGGAATAGATGTCCATATTGTTGTACAAGGTCTAATAAAGTACATCCTAAAGATTCATTTGGAGCGTTATATCCAGAAAAAGCTAAATATTGGGATTATGAAAAAAAATAAAAAATCTCCTTACGAAGTAAGACCAAAAGGCTGTAAGGACAAATATTGGTTTAATTGTAAGATATGTGGAAAATTATTTAAAGTGTCTTTAAATAATTTAAACGTACATAAAAGGGATATTATTTGTAATAATTGTAAAGTATCCAAAGGAGAAATTAAAATTATTAAATGGTTAGATGAAAACAATATAAAATATCTACATGATGAATCATATTTTAAAGATTTGTTATCTGATTTAGGAAATCCGTTGAGACCAGACTTTATAATTGAAGATAAAAAGATTTGGATAGAATATGATGGTGAGTTTCATTATGAAAACAAATTGGATGGAAATGAATTTATTAAAATGCAAAAACATGATAAATTAAAAGATGAATATGCAAAAGAGCGTGGTTGGAATTTGATAAGAATCTCATATTGGGAATTTGATAATATAGAAGAAATATTAGAAAAAGAAATAAATAAAAATAATTAATAAAAGGGAGAAGTGATATTATGTCAAATCAATTCGTTATGATAGGAAAATTATCAATCGCAGGAGATAGAGAAAATAGAAAAGCTTTTGAAGATAGATTACTAGATAGTGGTTGTAATATAAGACAATTAAATTTACAAATGAAATGTGATAAAGACAATTTTAACCTTCAAATAAAATCATTTATGAGTAATGCAAAGAAAAACAGTGATGGAAGTATAAATGTAGATAATAGTATAATATATAGTTTACTAAAAAGTGAAGATGGTAAATATTCTACAGTGCAATTTAAACATAAAGATTCAGATAAATATATAGATAATTTAGCTGAATTTAAAAAGTATATATTCGTTGATGGTGAAGAAAGAATGGAATTTACAAATGAATTTGATTATTCAATGGCAGTGCACTCAATATTAAAATCAGATGCTTATAAAGACAAAAAATTTAAAGTACAAGGTAATATAGAATATTCAAGTTATACTAATCCTAAAACACACGAAGAAAAGATTTATACAAATTACAATGTGCAAAGAATATATGTTATAAATGACGAGGCAGAAGAAAAAGCATTAGCAAACGTAGAATTTTATATAACAGAAGATTGTTTAGACGATAGCAGATTAGAAGAAGAGAATCTATTAGTTATAAATGGATATATACCAGAGTATAATTCTAAGAAAAAGGCTGATATAGGATTTTATCAATCATTTGAATACCCATTAGGTGAGGATAGTGAGAAAGCTAAGAAAATGGCTAAATTAATAGATAAAATGCTATTAGATAACTTTGACGATAATGAATTATGTAAAATGGGGTATAGAGTTAGATTAATAAATAGACGTGAAGAAGTGCCATTTAATGAAGATATGTTAAGCGATGAAGAAAAAGAACTTGTTAAGTACGGATTAATGGATATTGAAGATTTGAAACAACAATATGGTGTAGGAATGGGGTCTATGCAAAGAAGAATGGAAATATCTTCAATAGGTAGAGGATACAGTAAAGGAGCAATACCAGTACCTTTAACATTAAACGAGTTATTAAGTAAAGGTGACGAACCTAAGAAAGAATTAGTGGATGAGGACGGAGATTTAGATATATTATCAGATGGCGATGATGACGAGGACGAATTATTCGATTTTTAGATTGAAAATAATTAATAAAATTATAAAGAGGGAATTAATTCCCTCTAGGAAGGAGTTGGTAATGTGGAAGAGTTGAAGTTATATGTTGATTATATCAATACAAAAGATTTATATTTGATTCAATTATATAAAATAGATGAGAATGAGGAAGTTTTAGAATACTTAGAAAGATATACAACTCATAATGTATACAGTGCTGTAAACAAAGCAAAAGAAATAGCAGGTAGATATCCTAAGATTACAATAATAAGTGAAGATATGAATTTTAATACGCATTATATGAATAAATAAATTTTAAATCATAGGTAATTTAGGAGGTATAATTGTTAATACCTTAATATAAGGAGGTGTTAAGATATGAATATAGAAGAATTAATGAGTATAGACATTGATAACTTAGCCCAAAAACAATATGACGGATTAAAAGAACATTTGAAAGGAGTTTTAAACAAGGTAATAACATTATTAGACCAAGACAAATTAGAAGAAATTGAAGAAATGTTAGTTGAATCTCCAGGAGGTGATTGCTATGGAAGTGACGACCATTATATAAACTTTTCATATAAAGAAAATTGTGAAGAGGATATGTATTGGATGTTAGACGATTTAAAAGATTTAAGAAAAATATTAGATAAAAAATAAAATTATAAGATATAAATAAGAATAACAAATTGAAAATAATTAATAAAAAGGGTGATTGAGATGTATCAAAATGAGGAACATAAGAGAAGAGTAATCGAAAGAGGAGATGGTTATGAATATATTGGAAGTTATAATTGTGGTGAAGTAACTATAGATGGTAAAAATAAAAAACGAAATAAAAGTTATATAAGAATAAAATGTCCCTATTGCAGTAAAGAATATGATATAGATGTTTATTCTTTTGTTAAAGGAAATAAATCAAAATGTAATTATTGTTGTAATTTTTATGAAAAATCTTTTGCCTATCATATTCAACAAGAATTACAAGAATCACTCAATAAATATTGGGATTGGGAGAAAAATACAGTTAATCCTTATTTGATAAATAAAAATTATAAAAAAAAGGTAGTTATTAAATGTGATAAGAAAGATTATCATAATGATTTTGGAGGTTATGAAGTTAAGCCAATAGATTTTATAAAAGGTGGTAGATGCCCTTATTGTCATAACTTTAAAGTACATCCTAAAGATTCATTTGCACAATGGGGGATAGATACTTTTGGTGAAGATTTCTTAAAAAGATATTGGTCGCCTAAGAACACAATCAATCCATGGGAAATAAAGCCAGGTAGTGATAAGAAAGTATGGTTATTATGTCAAGAAAAAGATTATCATAATGATAACGGTGGATATTTAATATGTTGTGAACATTTTCATAGTGGCGTAAGATGTACTTATTGTGGAAAAAATGGCAAATTGCATAAATTAGATAGCTTTGCTTATTTATATCCCGAAAAAGCCAAATATTGGTCGCCTAATAATGATAAATCACCTTATGAAGTTGCACCAAAATCAAAAGAAAAATATAAATTTATATGTGAAAAATGTGGTGAAGAATTTGAAAGAGGCTTAACAGTTTTAAATAAAATCGATTTAGGTGTTGTTTGTAATAATTGTAATTCATCTGTATTAGAAAAAAATACTGCAAAGATACTTAATAAATATAATATTAAATATTATAAAGAATATATATTTAATGATTTAATAGGTGTTGGTAATAATAATTTAAGATTTGATTTTTATCTACCAGATTATAAGTTATTTATTGAATGTCAAGGAATACAACATAAGATATGGCAGAGAACGTGGATGAGTAAAAAGGAATTTAAAATAATATTAGAGCATGATAAACGTAAGGAGGAATATTGTAAAAGAAATAATATTGAACTAATAAAGATTTGGTATTATGATATCGACAATATTGAAGAAATATTGACACATAGATTGAATTTAAATGAAAATAATTAATAAAAAGGAGAGATGTGTAATGAGTATAAAAATACAAATGAATGAAACAAAAAAAGGGATGGAACAACTTAGAATTTATCTAAGAGGCGAAAGCAAGACTGGCAAAAGCACGTTATTCAGAGATATGATACTAGAAAAATATAATGGAGATGCTAGTAAAGGATTGCTTTGTCAAATTGGAAATGAAACAGGTGCGAATTTTCTAAGCGATTTACAAACAACACATATAGATAATTATAAAGATTTAATTGAATTACAAAAACTCTTAATAACTGGTAAAGGCAAGGAACATAATATAGAAATGGTATGTTTCGATACAATTGATGAGATTACTGAAATATTTGATAAGGAAGTTTGCAGACTTTCACAAATAGAAACAGGTAAGGTTTGTAAATCAATTAATTCTGCATATTCGGGCTATGGAATGGGAATGGAAAAAACTAAATCATTAATGAAATCTTATTTCACTAAACTTCATCGTGCTGGATTTGGAATTTTTTGCATCAGCCACAGTAAGGTAAAAAATATAAAACCAAAAGGCTGTAATGAAGATGAGAGCTATATGGTGTTATCTTCATCATTATCTAATGCTTATAATAGTGTATTTGAAGATATATTTGATGCAATATTAACTATAACAGTTGAAAGAAATGTAGTTGATGGAAAAATAGAAAATACTGAAAGAAGATTATATTTCAGAAGTGATGGATATGTTATGGGAGGTTGTAGATTTAATAATAAGGTAATACCTCAATACATAACTATCAATGACGATTCAAGACAATTTGCAAGAGATTTTATCAATACATTAGAAGATGCTATGAAAAATTCTTCTTCTACACCATTAACGCAAGAAGAATTTAAACAATTACAAAAAGAAGAAAAGAAACAAGCTGAAGAAGATTTAAAACAAGTACAACAAGAAGTTGAAGAACAAGAAAAAGAAGAGCAACAAAAATCAGTAGATGAGTTAAAATCTCAATTAAAAGGTAAACTTAAAACATCAGAAAACAAAAATATTGTAAAAGACTATCTTAAAGAGAAAGATATCAAATCTGTAGCAAATTTAGACGTAGAACAATTAACTGAAGTATTAGCTAAATTACAATAATAAATAGTGGAGAAATTAATTTCTCCACTCCCTTTGTGGAGGTGATTAAATGTCAAAGTCTAAAATAGTTACTTGTAAATATTGTAAATCTAAAATACCTAAAGATACTGCATATGTAGAAGAGTATCTTAATGACAATGGTGAAATAAAAAATAGATACTTTTGTAGCGAGAAATGTTATGACAAAAAACAAAATGAGATTAAGAAAAAAGAATGGGAGAAAAAAATTAAAAAAGAAAATAGAGAAAAAATTAGAGGTATATGTAATTTAAATGAGAAAGAAAAGAATATATATTTTCAAAGTACTTATAAAAGTATTACTGATAATTTTTCACAAGAAGATATATATGAATTTATTAATAAATATGAAAAAGATATGTTAGATATATTAAATAATATAGATTTTAAAACTGTTAATTCAAGAATTAAATATTGTTTATCAATGTTAGAAAATCAATTGCAACATTATATAGCCGAGAATCAATTAGACAAACAAGAATCTAAAGAAAAAACAGAAGAAGTAGAACCAAGTTTTGTAGATGATTTTGATATAGTAGTTAATGTAAAGAAAAGGGAGAAAAGAACTTTAGAACAAATACTGAATGGAGAAATTAATAATGAATAGAATAGGGGAAAAAAGATTAAACAATTTTGGGAGTGAAATGATAATTGTGGGATATAGAAAATATTCAGACATAGATGTTTATTTTCCAGAATACGATTGGACTTTTAAAGGAGCAAGATATGGTGACTTTAAAAAAGGTAATATTAAATGTTCTTATGAAAGAAGATATTATGGAGTAGGATATATTGGAGAGGGTGATTATAAAACTACAGAAAATGGAAAACATACTAGAATTTATGATACTTGGCACGGTATGTTAAAAAGATGTTATTCTGAAAAATATCATAAAAAACAACCTACCTATAAAGATTGTAGTGTTGCTGAAAAATGGCATAACTTTCAAAACTTTGCTAAATGGTATAGTGAGAATTTCTATGAAATAGAAAGCGAAAAAATGTGTTTGGACAAAGATATTTTATTTAAACATAATAAAATTTATAGTACAGATACTTGTATATTTGTACCACAAACTATTAATTTATTATTTACTAAATCTGATAAAAGTAGAGGTAAATATCCTATAGGAGTAAATCCTCATGGTGATAAATTTAGAGTACAATGTAGTATTATCAATCTAAAAACAGGAAAATCTAAAAATGAATATTTAGGTGTTTATGAAACTCAAGAAAAAGGGTTTGAAGTATATAAATACTATAAAGAAAAGAATATCAAAGAAGTAGCTGATTATTATAAGGAACTGATACCAGAAAAATTATATGATGAGTTGTATTCTTATGAAGTTGAAATAACTGATTAATAATAATTAATAAAAATAGGGAGTTGATATTATGGATGAAAAAAATAGAAAAAGATATTTTCTTGCGAACAATGATTTATATCAATTAACAGTAGATTTTGAATGTTTATTATTTGCTTTTGAAAAATTAAACCTTCTAACTTCTACAAAACTAAAACCAGACATTGAAGAATGTATCTTAATTAGTGATTTCAGTGCTTATCAATTTATAGATTATGAAGAATTAGAAAATTCCAATAGAGATACACTTACAAGAATAGCAATTTTATTATGTAAACAAATATTAAAATTTAAATATGGAGAATCAATGAGCATACCTATTATTGAAGATTATGAAAAAGCTTACGATAGATGGAAGTTGAATAACACAAGTAAAAAAGAAACAAAAGAATGTAAATTAGACGATGTAATACTTGACAAAGAAATAAAAGCAGATGTGCTTAGTACAATAAACTTTGTAAAAAATATGGAAAAATATAAAGAAATTGGATGTGAATTACCAAGTGGTATATTACTAGAAGGGTCTCCTGGAACTGGGAAAACATTACTTGCTAAATCAATAGCCAGTGAATCTAATATGAATTTTAAATCAATAGTAGCATCAGATTTTGCCGAAAAATACGTAGGAGAGTCAAGCAAAAAGGTGCAAAAAATATTTGATGACTTAAAAAATAAAGGTGGAGGAATTCTTTTTATAGATGAAATTGACGCTATAGGTGTAAATCGTGAAGGAGACGATAACAAGGAATATAGAAGTGCAATGAATAAACTATTATCTTGTATGAATGAAGCAAGTGATAATAAGATTATAGTTATAGGAGCAACGAATTTAGTAGAACAATTAGACCCAGCATTAATTAGAGAAGGGAGATTTGATAAGGTTATAACTATTCCTTTGCCTTCTTATGAATTAAGAGTTGAATTGTTTAAATTATATGTTGGTAAACTTAAACATGAGGACGATATAGATTACGAATTATTGGCTAAAATAACAGAAGGACAAACTGGAGCATTTATTCATACGGTTTGTAATCATAGTGGTATATATGCTGTAGATAAAGGTTTACGTAAAGTTAATCAAGGTTGTTTATTACATATAATAGAAAGAATGATTAGAGATAAAAAAGTAAAAAAATCAACTATCGGATTTAAATAATATAAAAGAAGGATTGGTGATTTTTAATATGATAGATTTAAATAATTTAATTAAAGGAGGTGATTTCAACTCATACGGAGATTCTAATTATGTTTTATTTAATGGGGATTGTTTAGAAGTAATGGACTATTTAATAGAACATAATATACAAATAGATTGTATACTTACAGACCCTCCGTATGGTTGAAATTGGAACTACTGCTTGTAAATGGGATTATGTCATACCTCTTGATAAAATGTGGGAGAAAATAAATAAATTAATAAAACCTAACGGTGCTATTGTATTGTTTGGAAGTGAACCGTTCAGTAGCAAATTAAGAATGAGTAACGTTGAATTGTATAGATATGATTGGAAATGGAATAAAAAGAAACCATCTAACTTTCAGATGATGAATTTCCAACCAGGAAGAATACATGAAGATATTTGTGTATTCAGTAAAGCTAAAGCTGTATATGTAAAAAATAAAAATAATATAAAATATAATCCACAGATGACAAAAATGGATAAACCTAGAAAGGTTAATAAGACCTTTTATGGAAATAAAAATGCCACATTAAGAGAAGGTCATACTATAAAAGACTTAGGTAGTAGAACATATGAATGTAAACATCCAGTTTCAATAATAGAATTTAGTAATGCTAACATAAAAAAGAAAGTTCATCCAACCGAAAAACCTGTAGAATTAATGGAATACCTTGTCAAAACTTACACGAACGAGGGAGACTTAGTATTAGATTTTACTATGGGCAGTGGAAGTACGGGAGTTGCATGTATGAATTTAAATAGAAAATTTATCGGAATTGAATTAGATGAAAACTATTTTAATATAGCTAAAAATAGAATGGAAATAAAATAAATATATACGAGGTGATTATTGTGCAGAATAAAAAAAGAAGAGTAATCTATGAGATATATTTTCCAGCATTTTGTAAAGACCTCCAGGATTTAACAAATAAAATACATTATTTCAAGGAATTAGGAGTAACAACCTTATGGCTGACTCCTATATTCCCTTCTTGCAATCAACATGGATACGATATAATAGATTACACAGATATTAAAAAAGAATACGGAACATTAGAAGATTTTGATAGATTTGTAGAAGTAGCACATGAAAATAACTTAGAAGTTTTATTAGATTTAGTATTATGTCACACAAGTACACAAAATGAATTATTTAAAGAAAGTATAAAAGGGCAAAATGATTGTTACTTCTGGAGTGATAATCAACAAAATAATCAATGGAGAATATGTCATGAAAATAAAAAGTATTATCTGGCAAAATGGAGCTATGATATGCCTCAATTAAATAATCAATCTGAAACAGTAAGAGATATGATAAAAGATATAATAAAGTTTTGGTTAATAGAACATAATATAGACGGATTTAGATTGGATGCTATAATCTATGCATCTGGTAATCCAATTAACTATTGGAAATGGTTTTGTGACGAAGTTTATAAAATAAAACCAAACGCTTATATAGTTGGAGAGGCTTGGGATACTTTTGAAGTTTCTAATAAATATGCCATAGAGACAGGAATGAAAACTTTCAACTTTGAGCAAGCAGGATACATAAAAGATTCAATAATAAATAACAAATCATTACAGATAACTAATAATGAAGAAAATGCCGTAATATTCTTAGATAATCACGACCAAACAAGGATAACGGTTAGTTTTAATCACAATATAGAAAAAGTAAAGAAAGCATTAGATTTAATGTTTAGTTTTAAAAATAATGATATATGCATATACTATGGAACAGAGATTGGTATGGGTGTTCCTAATGGTCATGTAGAATGTGGGGGTTATGGAGATTTTCATTCACGTACTAAAATGGATTGGCATGAAGTGGAAAGACAGAGAAGAGATGAAAATAGTGTATTTAACTATATGAAAAAATTAATAAAAGAATATAAAAAATAATTAATAAAAATAGCTCAAGTCTTAATTTGATTTGAGCTTTATTTGTAGGTATAAATTATCAATGAAGAAATTTAAACGCCTTAGAAGTGGCATTTAAAAGGTCAAAATTTTTATAAATCATAGGTAATTTTTGGTGAATTAATGTTAATACGGTAATATAAGAGAGGAGTTGATGTAAATTGGTAGCAAAGATTAATAGAAAAGGAGAAAAGAATTATAACACTTTCGGAAGTGAAATGATAATTGCAGATTATAGAGGATGTATGGATATAGATGTTTATTTTCCAGAGTATGATTGGATTTTTAAAGGAGCTGGATATAAAAATTTTAAAAATGGGAAAATTAAATGCCCTTATGAGAGAAGATATTTTGGGGTTGGTTATATTGGAGAAGGAAAATATAAGATGAGTGAAAATCGTAAATTAACTAAATGTTATAATGCTTGGCATGATATGTTAAAAAGATGTTATTCTGAAAAACTACATGAAAAATATCCTACATATATCAATTGTAAAGTTTGTGATGAATGGTTAAACTTCCAGAATTTCGCAGAATGGTATGATAATAATTATTATGAGATAGAAGGAGAAACCATATGTCTTGATAAAGACATTTTGGTAAAACATAATAAAATATATTCACCAGATACTTGTATTTATGTACCTCAAACGATTAATAGTTTATTTACCAAAAATGATAATGATAGAGGTGATTCATGTATTGGAACAAGCCCATATCAAGATAAATATATGGTAAGATGTCGAATGATTAATCCTAAAACTGGAAAATCTAAAAATAAATATTTGGGAATTTACGATACAGAGCTAGAGGCATTTGAAGTTTATAAATACTATAAAGAAAAAAACATTAAAGAAGTTGCGAATTATTATAAAGAATATATACCAGATAAATTATATAATGCTTTATATGACTATGAAGTAGAAATTACAGATTAAAAATAATTAATAAAGAGGTGATGTGATATGTTAAATTATAATGATTTACCAGATTGTCTTCAAAAGGGAAGAAAGCAAATAGAAGGAACTGTCTTAGGTATATTATTCCAAGATATAATGTCTGTAAAAGAGTATAAACTAGACAATATATTTATAACACATGAAGGAATGGTACTATATAGAATAGTTAAGACGCTTTCAGATAACAATGTATTAAAGGCGACAGATTTGGATATTAAACTTCAATGTGAACCTTCTCTAGTTAAAGAGTATACTGACTTAGGTGGTTTTAAAATGGTAGAAATATTAATGAGAACAACAGAATTAGAAAATGCCAATTCTTATATTGATTCGTTGCTTAAACATAATATGTTAATATCATTTTGGGAAGATGGATTGAACTTAGAAAAAGAGATAACTATAACAACTAAAAAAGGTGAAACTCAAATTAGTTGGTTAAATTTGGCTGATAAAATGACTACGGATGAATTATTGAATTTCAAAGAAAGTAGAGACACTTCTTATCTGCCAATTAGTATTAATTCGGATGTAAAGGAACACGTTGGTGAAATAAGCATGGACTTTATTGAAAATCTTGAAAATGGTAATGAGGTTGGATTTTTATTTGAAAATGTCTTATCTTCTAAGTTTTTACCAACTATAAGTAAAGAAATACTAGGGCTAAGAAAGAGAACATTGAATTTTATCGCCAGTTCTATAAATATTGGGAAAAGTACATTATTATCTAATCTAGCCTTATCTTTAGCATCTAATGGGTATAGAACATTGTTGATGACAAACGAAGAAGACATAAGTGCTTTCAAGATTAAATTCCTAACTTATTTGGTAAATAATGAGGTAGGATATAAAAAAATAAATCAAAAGAAAATTAAATCTGGTGGATTAACTGACGAAGATAAACTAGCACTTAGGGAGGCAAGAAATATATATAATGAAAAAATAGCAGACAATTTAATAATTGTAAGTACTAATACAATGAACATGGGTAGTATGAAAAAAATAATTAGGAAATATTCATTAAGTAGTAAAGGTTTAGATGTGTTTCTATTTGATACATTTAAGATGAGTAACGGCACAGATGATGACTGGAAAGCTTTAGTAAAACAATCTCGTGAAATCCATGAATTGACAAAGATTTATGATATATGTGCTGTAATGACTTATCAATTAGCAATGTCTAATAATGGGTCATTGTTCTTAGACATTGGTATGATGGCGAACTCGAAACAAATTGGGGAAGTGGCAAGTGAAATGTTTTTAATGAGAACTTTATATAAGGAAGAGTTAGATAAGGATTCTAAAGCATATTGTAAACCTTTTAAAAGAGTAAAGAAAGGCGATAGATGGGTCGAAGAAGAGGTTGAGTTGAGTCCAGATTCTAATTATCGTGTACTCTTCCTCGGAAAATCAAGAAGTGCAACTGTATCAAGTGATAGTAATACAGCTTTCATATTACATATGAATACATATAGCACAAAGATTAGTGAAGTATGTTTTTGCCATCCACAACGAATGAATATAAACAATATTAATCAACAAAATAATAAATTTGGTAAAAAGTAGGTGACAAAAATGTATGAAAATGAAGAACATAAAAAAAGAGTGATAGAAAGAGGAGATGGGTATGAATATATTGGGAGTTATCATTGTGGTGAAATAACAATAGATGGGAAAAAAGCAAAGTCACATATTAGAGTTAAATGCCCTTATTGTGGAAAAGAATATGACGTAAGATTAAGTTCTTTCTCAGGGAAGCGTAAAGTTAAATGTACTAACTGTTGTAATACTTATGAAAATAGTTTTGCTTATCATATTCAACAAGAATTACAAGAGCCTTTAAATAAATATTGGGATTGGGAAAAGAATAATTTAAATCCTTATCACATAAAACCTCAAAGCAGTAAAAAAATATGGATAAAATGTAATGAAACCGACTATCATGGAAGTTATTTGGTCGCTCCACATAATTTTCATAATGGTACAAGGTGTCCATATTGTGTTAACCAAAAAATTCATCCAAAAGATAGTTTTGGACAATATTTAATTGATACTTACGGAGATAATGCAATAGAAAAATATTGGAGCAAGAAGAACACTTTAAATCCATTTGAAATAGCTCCGAAAAGTAATAATAAGAAAGTATGGATATTATGTCAAAACAATAAGATGCACAATGTCAATGGTGGTTATAACATTCAACCAACACATTTTGTACAAGGATGTAGATGTTCGATGTGTGATGTTTCTAATGGTGAAGAAAGGATAATGGAAGTACTAGATAAATTTAATTTAACATATATTTATGATAAACCTTATTTTTGTGATTTATTATCTGATTTAGGTAACCCATTAAGACCAGATTTTATATTACCAGACCACAAGATTTGGATAGAATATGACGGAGGACTGCATTTTGAATTTAAAAAAAGTATTCATAAAACCGAAGAAAACTTTAATTTACAAATTAAATATGATGAACGCAAAGATAAATACGCTAAAGAACATGATTGGAAGTTGATAAGAATCCCATATTGGGAGTTTGATAATATAGAAGAAATATTAGATAGAGAATTAAATTTAAGGGAGTGATATCCATTGAAATCTATAAAATTATATTTAAAGGAACATTCTAATGAAATAAAAGATATACTAAAATATTATGGATATCATTCTATTAATATAACTGATAAAGAAATTCGCTGTGCAAAAAAAACATCAAATAATCCATCAACAGTAAGGATTAAATTAAATGATAATTTATCAGCTACAGATTTTGCAACGTCTCACAATGGTGATTTATTCAGTTTAATAGCCACTCATACAGGTTTAACCTATAGAGAAGTATTAAAGACAATTACAACTATGTTAGGTAAGAAAATAGAAGGTAATTATCAACCAGAGGAAGAGGTACTATTTGATGGTTTCTTCGATGGCTTATATATACCTTATGAAGATGAAGAAAAGGAAGTGACTTACGATGAAAGTGTTTTAGATAAATATAATAATGGATATAAGTGGTTTAAACGTTTTGCAGATGACGGAATTTTACCATCTTCACAAGTTAAATTTAATATAGGATATGATGAGGTGAGTAATAGGATTACAATTCCTTGGAGAGATTACGATGGGAAGTTAATAGGGGTAATTTCTAGAATAGATTCAGACGAAAAGACAAACTTCAAATATTTGCCATTGATAGCATTTCCTAAACATAAATATCTTTATGGACTATATGAAAATAAAGAGCATATAAAAGAAAGTAAAGAGGTGTATATATTTGAAGCAGAGAAGAGTGTAATGTTAGGTGATTCTTTAGGATATAAATCCTTTTTATCTTTAGGTGGAAATAGTATTTCAACTACACAAGTAGAACAAATACTTAAATTAGGTGTAAATAAAATAATTTTATCATTAGATGAGGGACTAGATGTGTCTGTAATTAAAAAGGATATAAAGACGATAAAAGATTGCTTATTTATGCGAGACTGTAAGGTTGGATTTATTTTAGATAAAAACAATAAATATCTCCCAAAAGGGTCGAAAGCAAGTCCAATAGATTTAGGTAGAGAAATATTTGAAAAATTGAAAAATGAATGTTTGATTATAAATTAAAGGAGGATAATTAAAAATAATTAATAAACTAAAGGAGTGATTACATGAGTAAAAATAAAAAAGAGAGATTCTCATACTCAAAATTAGGGACATATCACAACTGTCCATACAGTTATAAACTAATATACCAAGACCATGTTAAAAGAAGTAACGGTGTATACGGTGTATTAGGTTCTAAACTTCATAGTATTATGGAGTCCTTAGAACATGGAAAAATGACAAAGGAGAAAGCATTAGAAGAATGGAGGAGAGAAATAGATATATTAGAATTTGTTGATGAATTAAAATTTCCAACTGAAAACGCTAAAAACAATTACATTAAAGACATAGAGCTATATCTGGAGTATTTTGAACCATTAGATTTTACAAACAAAGAATGTTTAATAGAACAAGAGTTTGAAATAAAATTATGTGGTATAACTATTATGGGATATATAGATTTAGCCATTTTAGACCATGAAAAAAAAGAAATAACTATAGTAGATTATAAAACAAGCAGTAAAAGTGGATTTACAAAAGCACATTTAGTAGAGAAGTGTCATCAGTTGATGCTCTATTCTAAAGCGATGGAAATAAATTATCCAGGGTATAAAATAGTGGAGACAAAGTTTGATATGGTCAAATATGCTAGAAAAAAAGGCAAAACTACTGTTAAAGAACGTAAAGATATACCTTTAGAAGAAATGGGAGATTATGAAAGATATTTTATATCCATTCCATTTAATGAAGAAAATTATAAAGTATTTGAAGATTATGTTAAAGACAGTTTAGAAAATATTAATAATGCCAAAGAATTAGATAAGTGGAAACCAGAAAAAAATGCTTTCTTCTGCAAAGTTTTATGCAGTGTGAATGATAAATGTAAATATTATAAAAAATAATTAATAAATAGGAGGATTATATGAGATTTTTCTTAAAATATCCTCTATAACTCTTATGATACCTTGTTATAGCCTTAGAATGGCGTTCTAAAAGGTGTATTAAAAATATAAAGATAAAATTGTAATTTTATTTTAAAAGAAGATAAATGATTGGAGGAATAATTATGGCAAATTTAAATTGGGAATATAAAAATAAATTTAAGGCAAGAGCAAGAAATGATATTAAAACAAGAGATGAAAGTAAAGTTTTATATAAAGCAGGAGAAACATTTGAATTTATAGTGACTGGTTATGGTTGTGACCATTTTGGGATTGATGAATGTGAAGGTGAAAAAGTTTATTGTAACATTTATTTTAAAGATATAGAATTTGCTTTAAATATGGATAAAGGTACTTATAGAACATATGATGATAATGGTAAGGTAATTGAAAATACTGTACCTAAAACATATGACTACATTTATTCATCAATATATGACGAAGAATATTCAGCTCATTAAAGGACTAATTGTTAAGTAATTATATACGTAGAAATATGTATTCAAACATAATTAAACATTAAAAGATTAGGGTTAAAACTAACAAAAGAGGAGTCTAAATTATTAAAAGAATATAGCAAATATAAAGTAGAGGATTTGATAGGAATAGAAACTGAAATACAAGTTGTAACGGATATTATAGAGTTTATACTGCTTGGATTTCCATTAGAATATTCTATTAAATTTTTATTGGAAGAAAATAATTAATAAACTATAGGTAATTTTTAGTGTATTAATGTTAATACACAAATATAGGAGGTGATAATAAATAGAATATAGATATAATAATTACCATAAACATGATTATTATACAAACGTAAGATAACTTAATGTTGTTTGCTCTACAGCTGAACATTGTTAAGAATATCAAAAGTATAAAAATTAATGAGGGGATTGAAACTATGGAAATGAATAAAATATATAATGAAAGTTGTTTAGATACAATGAATAGAATGATAAGTGAAAATGTAAAAGTTTCAAATATAATTACATCACCATTTTACAATACTGGAAGAGGAAGTAATTGTCATAAAACTCAAAAAAGTAGAGATAATTATGAAGGTAGATATGATGTTCATTTAGATAATATGACAGATAAAGAATATATTGATTTTACATTAAATCTTTTTAATAATTTTGATAAAATATTAAAAAAAGATGGATGTATCTTATACAACATGAATTATGGTAGCGAAAACACACATTTAATGTGGTTGGTAGTCTCAAATATAATTGAAAAAACAAATTTCACAATAGCAGATGATATAATATGGAAAAAGAAAAGTGCGTTACCTAATAATGTTAGTAAGAATAAATTAACTAGAATAGTTGAACATATATTTGTTTTTTGTAGAAAATCAGAATTTAAAACATTTAACACTAATAAAAAAGTAAAAAGTGTTAGAAGTACTGGTCAAAAAATGTATGAAAACGTATATAATTTTATTGAAGCAAAAAATAATGACGGCAGTTGTAAATTAAATAAAGCTACATATAGTACTGATTTAATAACTCAATTATTGGATATTTATGTAGAAAATAATGCAATCATATATGACCCATTTATGGGAACTGGGACAACAGCTAAGGCTTGTTTATTATATGGATGTAAATATCTAGGAAGTGAAATTTCCAATGAACAATGTAAATATGCAGAAGATAGATTAAAATCTATAATATAGAAATTAATAGGAGGTGATAATAAATGGAATATAGATATAATAATTACCATAAACATGATTATTATACAAATGTAAGACAACTTGATGTTGTTTGTAGCCCAATGGAATATATTCAGAGGGCTAAGGAATTAGATGGTGATAAAGCGATATTCTTCAGTACCAATCATGGATATCAAGGAAATATACATGAATATTACACGATGTGTAAAGAAAATAATATAAAACTTATAGCAGGTGTAGAGGCATATTATGTGTCTAATAGATTAGCAAAAGACAAATCAAATTATCATTTAGTAATAATAGCTAAAAATAAAAATGGATATAAACAAATTAATAAAATAATGTCAGAAGCAAATATAAGTGGATTTTACTATAAACCCAGAATAGATGATGAATTATTATTTAGTTTAAATTCTAATGACGTAATAATTACAACGGCTTGTGTCGCTTCAAGATTAAGAGATATTGAGGGTGCTGAAGACTGGATAATTAAAATGAAAAATTATTTTGGCAATAACTTTTATTTAGAAGTGCAAAATCATAACACTAATATTCAAAAAGAATATAATAAAAGACTTCTTAATTATGCTAAAAAATATAATATAGAAATAATTCATGCAAACGACTCACATTATATTAAACCCGAAGATTCAAAATATCGAGATTTATTTTTAAAAGCAAAGGGCATTGTGTATGAGGAAGAAAGTAATTTTATATTAGATTATCCAGATTATGAAACAATAGTAGAAAGATATAAGGTACAAGGTATTTTATCAGATAAACAAATTAAACAAGCTTTAGATAATACATTAATATTTGATAACTTTGAAGGAATAGAATTAGACGATGATATTAAATTACCTTCTATATCTAACAATCCAAATAAGGAATTAAAACGAATATTAAATAATGAATTAAAAAAAATACCAAAAGAAGAAAGACAAGAATATATAAATGCTGTAAAATACGAATTAAATATAATAGAAAAAACTCATATGGAAGATTATTTTATTCTTGATTATCATATTGTTAAAAAAGGTATGAAAGACTATAATGGACTATTAACTAAAACTGGAAGAGGGTCAGCACCTTCATTTATTATAACTAAGTTTTTAGGATTAACAGAAATAGACAGACTAAAAGCACCTGTGCCATTATTCCCTACCAGATTCATGTCTATAGAACGTATATTACAAGCAAAATCCTTACCAGATATAGATTTAAACTGTTGCAATCCAGAACCATTTATTAAAGCTACAGAAGATTTATTAGGAGCTGAAAATTGTGCATGGATGCTTAGTTTTAAGCCTTTACAAAGAGCATCTGCATTTAGATTATACTGTAAATCTTTAGATATGAAAGTATCTGAATATGACGAAGTAGCTAAGAATTTAGACGATTATATTGATGATATTAACTGGAAAAACATAATAGAAGAATCAAAACATTTTGTAGGAGTAATTGAAAGTATTTCTCCTTCACCTTGTTCAATGTTACTCTATACAAAACCAGTTGATGAAGAAATAGGACTTATAAAAACTAAAGATGGAATATGTGCTAATTTAGACGGCTATAATTGCGATAAATATAAATATTTAAAAAATGATTATCTAACCGTTAACGTTTGGGATATAATAAGGAAAACTTGTAAATTGGCTAATATAGATATACCATCAATAACCGAAATTAATAATCTTTTAGATGATAAGACATGGGATATTTATGAGAAAGGATTAACTTCGACTATCAACCAAGCAGACTCCAAGTTTGCTACGGATTTAATTAAAAAATATAAACCTAAAAGTGTGGCTGAAATGAGTGGTTTCGTAGCTTCTATAAGACCTGGCTTTGCATCTTTATTAGATACATTTATAGATAGGAAAGAATATACGACAAATGTAAAAGAATTGGATGAATTATTATCTGAAAGTTATCATTTTATGTTATATCAAGAGTCAATCATGAAATATTTAATATGGTTAGATATTCCAGAATCAGAAAGTTATACGATAATTAAGAAGATAGCGAAAAAGAAATTTAAAGAAAAAGAATTAATTGAATTAAAAGAGAAATTAAAAAAAGGTTGGTTAAATGTTGTTGGCAAAGAAGAAGGATTTGAAGAAACATGGAAAGTAGTAAATGACTCCAGTAAGTACGCTTTTAATGCTAGTCATTCACTATCTTATGCTTATGATAGTTTATATGGAGCTTATTTAAAATCTCATTATCCATTAGAATATTATACTGTTGCTATGAATAACTATACTGGTGACGAAGAAAGAACAACTAGGCTAACAGAAGAAATGAAACATTTTAATATCAAATTAAAAAATCCTAAATTTAGATATTCTAAAGGTGAATATTTCATGGATAAAGAAACTAATTCCATTTACAAAGGTTTATCATCAATTAAATTTATATCAAAAAATGCAGGTGAAATTTTATATAATCTTAAAGATAATAAATATAATTCATTCATAGATTTATTAATAGACATAGGGAATAAAATAAATAGTAAAAATATAAAAATATTAATTAGACTTGACTTTTTCTCTGAATTTGGAACGATACCTAAATTATTAAAGGTATACGAATTATATCAAACCTTTTATAGTAAGAAACAAATATCTAAAGAGAAATATCCTAATTTAAATAAAATATTTACTAAATTTGCCATAAAAGAGTCAGATAAAATGTTTAAATTCAATAATACATTGCCTATGCTTAGATATATGGAATCTAAAGTAAAAAATAAAGAAAATAACACAGCACAACTTATACAAGACTATTTTGAATTTACTGGTAGCTGTGATATTAGAGATAAATCATTTGGTAACAAATATCTTGTAGTTGACATTGATACTAAATATGCACCTAAAATAACCCTTTATTCACTTTCTAAAGGTAAATCAACTACTATTAAGATATATAAAAAGCATTTTAAATTAAACCCTCTTAAACTAGGTGATATAATTGGCATAAAAGATGCACAATGGAAATATAAAAAGAAAGAGGTAGATAATAAATGGATTCAAACTGAAGAGAAAGAACTTATAGTAGAAAGTTATAAAATTTATTAATTCATAGGTAATTTTCAAGTTATAAATGTTAATATAGTAATATAAGGAGGTGATAAAAATGTAAAATATACCTTAAATAAAATATTAATAAAAATAACAAATAAGGAGGAGAATATGTATTGTATTAAAAATATAGACCATATAAAAATAAATGACTTATATTTAAGGACTATAAATGGTTATAAAATTTATAAAAAAGGAAAAGACGTATTATTATATATAGATAATGAAGTATTTACAAATGAAATAAGAAAATTTTTATTAAGTGTTATCAGCAATAGTAATAATTTGTATAATATATCTATAGTAGAAACAACAATAGACGATATGGGTGTTACAAATAAATTAAAAACAACCTTTCTATGTGAAATAGCAGAAGGCACAATATATGAAAAAAAATATGACGAAATATCATCTGTATTGCCAATATTCCGAGTAATAAATGTTTATGAAAGTGAGGTGGAATAAATGTTATTAAAAATATATGGAGTAATAAGTATTTTAAATATAATATTAGGATTAAAACTAAAAAATGATTTAAATAAAAATACAGAATTTGTTGATATGCTGTTAGCACATCAATTAGGAATAATAATATATGACAGACATATTAAACGAAAAAAAATAATAATAAATTCTATATTACCTATCTATAACTTATTTACTTTCTTTGAAAACAGTACGTTTTTTATATTTAATATTTTTAATAGCGATGATGGAAATAAAGCAATGTTAAAAGTAATAGAAGATTCTGAAAATGAAAATAATTAATAAAGGAGGAATTATCATGGATAAATTAGAATACGAAATAAACGTATTAAAACCAAAAGAAGGAGATATACTTTTATTTAGATATAAAACAATTGACGGAGAACCAATAACTACGGACGAAGAACTTTCAGATTTTCATAATCGTGTTAGGAAAATATTCAAAGGAGACGTAATTACTGTACCAGATTATATAAACGTAGATTTGGTAGATAAAAAATTCTTAGAAGATTCAATAAAAGTTATGCAAGAAATACTAAATAGAGTGTAATAAAATAATTAATAAAAAAAGGAGAATGATAATATGTATACTATAAATGATATAAAAGTAACTTTGTTAAACAAAGAGGAGGTAAAACAATTTATTAAAAAACATGGTGAAGTAGCATGTATTTGTTATGATACAGATGAAAAATATGCTGAAAAAGTAGGTTTATCTTGTATGAAAGAAGGACATACATCTGGAAGTAGGGGTAATTATTTTATATTTGAAATAGAATGTCCTAGATTTACAGCAGACCAAATTATGAGACATGAGATAGGTGTGTTTAAAAACTGTCAATCTCAAAGATATGTAGATATGGACGATAATTTCAGTATTTATGTACTACCAAAAGTTATGAATGACCCAGTATTAAGGGAAGAATATCAAAAAGCAGAGGATATGATGAAAGCTAGATACAAAGTATTGAGAGCTTGTTATAACGATATGGGAATAACAGGAGAACAAGCAAATGATTTAATGAGAACTTTACTACCAATAGGAGTTAAAACTAAGTTGAGAATAGGGTTTACCTTAGAGGCTCTCTCTCATTTCATGCACAAAAGATTATGCGTTAGAGCTGATTTACCTATAAGAGAAGTTGCAGAATTAATGAAACAAGAGGTATTGAATACAGATAATAGATATGAAAAAATGTTAGTTCCTCAATGTGAATCTATGGGTTATTGTCCAGAAAAACACACTTGTGGTAGAGAAATAAGCAAAAAAGAATTTTATAAAATATTAAAAGAGGGTAAAGAAAAACTAAAAGGAGAGTAATATGAAAACGTATAATTTTGATAAACATTTCCATAAAGAAGGAAATAAATTTAAATTAAACGACAATGTTAAACAGTCAGAGCTAAATAAAATGTTAAAGGTGATGTGTATGAACTCATTACCTTTAAATAAAAGACATATAGTAGAACATTATTTTAATATGTATATTCAACATGGATATTATTAAGAAAGGAGAGTACATGGTCGAAAAGAATAAAATATATAATATGAATTGTCATGATTTGATGAATGATATGATTAATGAAAATTTCAAAGTAGATAGCATTATTAGTCAGCCTCCCTAACTTAACTAGGGAGGAATATGTAAATCTATTTCAACAGTTTGATAAAATATTAGTAGATAATGGAACAATATTAATATCAATAACGTATAATAGGAAAAAACCAAGTGAAATATTCCAAATAATAAATGAAATAGAAATAAATACGGAATTTATGCTAGGAGATATTATATATTGGAATAAAACTGATATTCTCCCAGATAATATGAGTTGTAATCAATCAACAAAAAATATATCACAAATACATTTATTTTGCAGAAAGAATGAATTCAAAACTTACAAAACTAACAAAAAGGTTAAGAGTTTCAGAGAGAACGGACAAAGAACATATACCAATATATCGAATATAATTAATGCACCAGTTAAAGATAAAGGCAGTAAAACATTTGGAAATAAAGTATTTTCAACTGAATTAGTAAAAGAATTGTTATATAAATATGTGAAAAAAAGAGGAATTGTCTTTAACCCATTTTGTGGGACTGGAACTGTGGCTGTAGCAACATTAGGTGAATATATCTATTATATAGGAAGTGAAGTAGATAAGAAGATATATGAGTATTCTATGATAAGAGTGTTAAATACTAAAAGAAAAATAAAAGAAGAATACTATAAGCATTATCAAAGAAAGAAGGAATGATATTATGGTAGCTAAAATAGATAGAACAGAAGAGAAAAATATTAATAATTTTGGGAGTGAAATGGTTATTGTTGAATATAGGACGAATAAAGATATTGATGTTTATTTTCCTGAATACGACTGTACTGTTAAAAATAGAGAATATAAACATTTTAAAAATGGTAAAATTAAATGTCCTTATGAAAGAACTCTATATGAAATCGGATATATAGGGGAAGGTAAATATAAAACTACAGAAAACGGTAAAAATACTAGAATTTATAAAACTTGGAAAAATATGCTAAGAAGATGTTATAGTGAAAAAGAACATAAAAGAAGTCCAACTTATATTGATTGTACCGTTTGTGAAGAATGGCACAATTTTCAAAATTTTGCTGAATGGTATGAAAATAATTATTATGAAATAGAAGGAGAACGAATGGAATTAGATAAAGATATTTTAGTTAAACATAATAAAATCTACTCTCCAGAGACTTGTGTATTTGTAACAGAAAAAATTAATACTTTATTTACTAAAAGACAAAATGATAGAGGTGAATCGGCTATTGGGACATTTCGTCTTGAGAATGAAAAATATAGGGTATATTGCAATTTAATTAATCCTAAAACTGGTGAATCAAAACAAGAATATTTAAGAATTTGTGAAACACAGGAGAAGGCTTTTGAGGTTTATAAATACTATAAGGAAAAGAATATTAAGCAAATTGCTGATTACTATAAAGAACAAATACCTATTAACCTTTATAATGCTTTATGTGAGTATGAAGTTGAAATCACAGATTAGAAAATAATTAATAAATAAAAAACTATTGACATTAATCATCTCTATATGTTATCATTTATATGAGGTGATAATATGAAAATATTAGATTTACAAAATATATATAAAGAAAATGAAAGTGAATATATTGTATTAAAAACGTTTAAGAATGTTGTAAAAATAGCACAAGATAAATATTTGACATACCTATCCGCTTATAATATTGGTGAACTTTGGGAGAAACAACAATTAACATATTACTCTCAAACTCAAAGAGGCATAAAATATAGAAAAATTAATAATAAAATAGTAGAAAAGACAATAGTTAAAGAAAGTAATATAAATGAAATGAGTAATCTTATACTTAAAGGACAACTTAGTGTAACACAATTAAGCTTTAATGTATTAAAAACAGATAGAGAAGTATTAAATTATAATGAAAATAAAAAAGAATTATTTATCAAAGGAAGTATATCTATATTAGATGGTATGCATAGAGTGAAGGCTTGTTACAAAGCATATAAGTCAGCACAAATTCTTAATGACCCTAAATTAATTAACAATGCGAAATCACTTTTATTCCCTATTATTATTTCGCATTTATCTAATGAAGAAGCCAAGATTGTATTTTCTCAAATGTCTAAAGGATTAAAAATAAGTAAATCTCTTGCCGAGAGTTTTGACAGCACTAAAGCTAGCAACCGAATCATATTAAGGTTAAATGAACATTCTGTTCTTAAAGGCATGATTGACGTAAGAAAAAATAGCGTAAGCAAAGATGATATGGAACATATAGTAACTTTTTCTACCCTAAAAACAGCTATTGATACTTCGTTCCCATCAATTAAAAATGAATCGGAAGAGAAGGAAATATATATGTTTTTATCTTCATTTTTCAATGAACTATTTTGTTTATTCCCCCACATGAAAGATGGAGAAGGACGTATATTAATTAGAAAAGAATCATTAGAATGTGAAGATATCATGTTCCATGCTTATATATCACTAGCAGAAGATTTATACATGAAGCGAAAATCTGGCAAGTGGAAAGAAGAGTTAAAAGCTTTAGAAGAAATAGATTTTTCAAAATCTAATAGTATTTGGGATTGCATAATTAAAGAAGGGAAAGAATCTTACATCACAATTAACACTAAACAATCAAGAGCATTAATGATAAGGGTGTTTAAACAAGAATTCTATAGTAATTTGTAATTTTATCACCATCTGTAAAAGGGTGGTGATTTTTATTTAAAAAGTATTGACAAAATCTGCTAATATGGTATACTTATTTATATAGGGTGATAAAAATAATTAATAAAGGAGGAACAAAAATGAGTAAATTAATATTTTGTTATGGTACAATGGGGTCTGGTAAAAGTTTACAACTTCTCACTTGGAAATATAATTATGAAAAAGCAGGGTATAAAGTAATAGTATATAAACCTTCGTTAGATACTAGAAAGAGTTTTAAAACTAATAAAAAAGGAAATACAATTTCTTCAAGGATAGGTTTAGAAACAGAATGTGAATTAATTGATAAAGATTTTAATTTTACAGATAGTTTTCAACAACAAACTATAATAATGGTCGACGAAGCTCAATTTTTAACACAAAAACAAGTAAGAGAATTATACGAAATCTCTCTTAAATATACAGTAGTTTGCTTCGGATTAAAAACAGACTTTAGACAATGCTTCTTTGAAGGAAGTAAAGCACTATTTGAATTAGCTGACGATATTAGAGAATTAAAAACTATTTGTGAATGTGGTAAAAAGGCTACAATAAACGCACGCTTAAATGAAAATGGTGAAATTATATTAGATGGGAAACAAATTGAAATAGGTGGAAATGAAAAATATAAATCCATGTGTAAGTATTGTTTTGAAAAAGAAAAAAATAATTAATAAAACGATTTTCATTCATAGGTAATTTTTATTTATCAATTGTTAATACATTAATATAAGAAAGGAGGTAGTTGATTATGGATAATCAATGTAAATATAAAAGGATATACGAGGAAAAAGTCAATGGAGAGCTAGAATGTGTAGGATTAATAAAAGAAGGAGAAACTATAAAGGTTGTAAAAGAAATTACTCCACAACAAAAATTATTCCTTAGTAATAAGAATGAATTAACTCAACATAATAAACAGTTAGGAGGTTTTGTTCAAGTGTGCTATGTTAAAAACCAATTATTATTTAATGATTTAAATTTAAACAAAGCAACTATAAGTAGGTTTTTGTATTTAGCAACATATATTGATTATAACGATAGAGAAGAAAATGTTTTAGTTAAATATACTAAAAATAATAAAATAGAATATATGACAAAGAAGAACATAAGAAATTTATTAAACTTAAGTGAGAAAACATTTTTTGATTTTTTAAAAGAAATAAAAGAAAAGGAACTCTTATTTGAGGCTAATAATAAAATATATTTAAACCCTGTATATGTAAATAAAGGAGATAGTAAATTTAAAGATAAAGAATATACCAGAATGTTCATAGATACAACTAGGGATTTATATGAGAATTGCAAACCAAGACAACATAAACATTTAAGTTACGTTTATCAACTGTTACCGTTTTTGCATTACGAAACTAATATATTGTGTAAGAATCCAGAAGAAACGGACGTTAACAAATTAGATAGATTACACTTCACAGATATATGCAAAATGTTAAATTTAAGCGAAGACAAGAGAAATATGGACAAACTTAAAAAGAACTTGTTTAAGTTCTATATAACAAAGGACAATAAAAAATATTATTTTCTAGCATACATAACCGTAAAACAAGAAATTGGAACAAGAAGTTATTATGTGGTTAACCCATATGTTGTATGGAAAGGCAAAAATTTACAAGTAGCTAATGATATAATTGGATACTTAATGTTAAGAAATTAATCGCTTGTGTATTTTTACACAGTAATTTGAAAAATTGGTTAGTACTTTTACACAGTGTTTTTATTTCAAAATAATATATAATTAATATAATATTTGTTATAAAATAGCCTTTTAACTCTTCTATATTCTATAGCACTAGATTAGATATAAGATATAGTTGAGATACAGTATAGAAAACTAAAATTAATAGTATATTAATTGATTAAATATTAATATACTAATATAAGGAAAGGAATTGATGTGAAAATGGTAGCAAAAATTAATAGAAAAGGAGAAAAGAATTATAACACTTTCGGAAGTGAAATGATAATTACAGAATATAGAGGACGTATGGACATTGATATATATTTTCCAGAATATGATTGGACTTTTAAAGGAGCAACATATCAATCTTTCAAAAACGGTAGAATTGCATGTCCTTATGAAAGAAGATATTATGGAGTTGGTTGTATTGGAGATGGAGAATACAAAGTAAGTGAAAACGGTAAACTAACTAGGGTTTATAACACTTGGCATCATATGTTGAGAAGATGTTATGATGAAAAATACCACGAAAAACATCCTACATATATTATTTGTGAAGCATCTGAGGAATGGTATAATTTTCAAAATTTTGCAGAATGGTACGAGGAAAATTATTATGAGGTAGATGGTGAAAGAATGGAATTAGATAAAGATATAATAATTAAGCATAACAAAATATATAGTCCAGAAACTTGTATATTTGTACCACAAACAATAAATTTATTATTTGTTAAATGCGATAGGAGTAGAGGGGAATCAGTTATTGGAACAAGCCCATATCGAGATAAATATAGAGTAAATTGTTGTTTAATCAATCCTCAAACTGGTAAATCAAAGAGTGAATATTTAGGGTTATACGACACTCAAGAGAAAGCGTTTGAAGTGTATAAATATTACAAAGAAAAGAATATAAAAGAAGTAGCTGACTACTTCAAAAGACAAATACCAAGGGAATTGTATTATAGTATGTGTACTTATGAAGTAGAAATAGATGATTAAAAATAATTAATAAAAATTCAAATTCATAGGTAATTTTCACTCATTAATTGTTAATATATTAAATATAAGGGGTGATGTAAATTGGATGTAATACAAAGGAATAAAACAGAAACAATAGATACAATACATGGTTTATTAAATTGTTGGAAATTTAATATAGAAAGTGAATATTCTAATCTAATAGACTTAACTAATATAATTCTAATTGTATCAGATAGAGATGTGGATATTATGTTAGATAAGTTATTGACTGCTATTAATACATTTGAAACATCATTATCGTATGATAAAATTAAATGTAAAGATTTTTATTTAGTTGTATTAAAATTTTATTTTGATAATTTAGATACAGATATACATTTACAATTTAGAGTAATATCATATGAGAAGTATTTAGAATTAACATATCATTTAAAGTATAGCTGTGTGTTATTTGATATGAATTATAATAAATTCAAAGAGATTGATTTAGATAAGGCAAAGAAAATAATTAATAAAGAACCAGAAAATATGTTTATTGATTATGGCATTATTAATTTATATTAAAAGGAGAGATATTATGGGAAAAACATTTCAAGAGGTAATGAATACAATTAAAGAAGGTGAAACATGGATTAATAAATATGATGATAGAAGATTGGCGAAAATAGAAAAATCTTCAAATGTTATACATTTTAAATTTAATGGTGAGTTTGAAAAAATTGGTGTCATGTTAGATGACATATTTGTATTAGACAAGAAAAAATATACTTTTGAGGAGGCTATGAAAGCCTTAAAAGAAGGGAAAGAGATAGAAAGCTGTTATAGTGAAATAAAGTATATTAATAGAAATGAAAATGTATATTATTTTGATACAGAATATAATAAATGGAATGAGTGTAGTATGTTTAGCCTTAAAGAAATATTCGGTGTTTGGTATATAAATAATTAAATTCATAGGTAATTTTTATAAAAGTTTTGTTAATATAGTAATATGAAGGAGGTGATAATGTGAATAATAAACAAAAGAAAGAACTGATAAAATTGCTTAAAGAAATTAATATAAAATATGAAAGAGGACATTTGTTAAAAATAACTAACAAAAATAAATAATTAATAAGGAGGAATTATTATGGATATATATCAAGCAAAAGCAAATTATGAAAGATTAGAGGATAAGGTGGCAAAAGCATTAGGTAGTGATAGATATTTTATAAAGAATGATAAAGTCGTTAAGATTGACGATGCTTTTGATTTATTTATAGATTTAATTGTCATAAGAGATGCTACAAAAGAAGAAATTGAATTATATGAAGAATATCGTAAAGCTGAAGACATTTATAAGGAAATGAAATATAGATAAAAATAATTAATAAATAGGAGGAATTATTATGAAGTTATACATGATAAAAACAAATACAAAATGTTTTATAACTACTTGTAATCCGTCAGAATGGGGTAAAACTTATGCTGAAAGCAGAAAGCTAAAAGAACTTTTATTTGACGGTGAATATGCAAAACCGACATATTTACCAGAGTGGTATGTTATAGATTCATATCCTACCAAAATAGAAAAGAAAGGAGTTGTATACGATTATAGAAAGTATGTATTAAAAGATGAATATAAAGGTTGTTTAGGATTTAAAGAAGAAATCGACTATGACGATAGATTTAATTTTGAACATGATATAGATTCTTTTTATAATTATGAATATCAAAAAAGAAAAGTGAATCAAGAAGTTGATAATTTAGAAATTGAAGTTATAATGGAATTAGAAAATTTTGATTTACCTACAATGGAATACAAAGCATATGGAAAAACAAACATTAATGGATTTTGCAATGAAGAATATGATATTACTAGTAAAGATGTAGAACACCAATTAATAGATAAAATAATGTTTCCAAATATATTATTACCAGAAAGACCATGTAAATTTACTTCTGAACAAATGTATGATATAACCAGAGCGTATATAAAAGATAACATAAATAATAAATATGCTACGATATCTAGTGATTACGATTTTTGTTTTGAAGTAAAAAAGAAAATTAAAAAATATACTCCAGAAGAAGTAACATATTATAATATATTTGCAAGAACTAAGAAACAAAGAAATACACCTCATAAAAAAATAATTAAATATAGAGAGGAAACTATATTTAAAATGACAAATAGTAAGTCTAAATATGATGGGTATCCTATTATAGAAGAAATGACTGCTAAAAATGAAACCGAATTAAAAGAAAAGGTTGATACTTGGTTAAGTAATTTAATTGAAAAAATAAATGAGCCATTAATAGAATGTCCACATTGTAATGGATTAGGTGTTGTAAATGAAATAGAAGAAATAAATTGCAATGATAGATAAAAGGAGGTGATAATGTGAATGATAGAATTCATAAATGGTTTTACATAGGTATTTGTTGTTCAGTACTTAGTATTTTATTCTTTGTATTAGAAATAATTTTATAAAAATAATTAATAAAAAGGAGCGATTATATGATAGTTAAAAAAAGAAATGGAAATATGGTGGCATTTGATAAAAACAAAATAATAGTAGCTATTCAAAAAGCAATGTTAGAAGTAAATATAAATACAGATAGAGCTTATGATATAACTGAAAAAGTGTTGGATAAAATATCAGATAAAAACGAAATATCTATAGAAGAAATTCAAGATGTTATTGAAGAAACTTTAATAGAAAAAAATTATCCTACAGTAGCTAAGGCATATATTCTTTATAGAGAGGAAAGAAAAAGAAAGAGAGAATTTAAAGAACATCCATTAGATGAGTCAATAATTGAATTATTAAATTTAACAAATGAAGAAATTATGACAGAAAATTCCAATAAAAATGCAATATTAGTCTCTACTCAAAGGGATTTAATAGCTGGGGAAATAAGTAAACATATAGCTAAAACCAAATTAATTCCTAAAGATATAGTGGAAGCACACGATAGAGGGATTATACACATCCATGATTTGGATTATTATATACAACCGATAACTAATTGTGAGTTAGTACCCTTAGATAAAATTTTTAAAGAGGGAACTGTTATAAATAAAAAATTAATAAGAACTCCGAAATCTTTAAGAACAGCTTCCACATTAGCCACTCAAATAGCAACTAAAATATCTGGATATACATATGGTGGTCAAACAATGTCTTTATCTCATCTAGCTCCATATGTTAGAGTGAGTGAGAATAAAATAAGAAACGAACTTAAAGAAGAGTTAAATTCAATAAATAAGAAAATAACACATGAAGAATTTGAAAGTATAGTACAATCGAGATTAAAAAAAGAAATTAAAGATAGTGTGCAAACATTCAATTATCAAATATCAACAATGAATTCTACAAATGGACAATCGCCTTTTATTTCTCTTTGTATGTATATTAATGAGAATCCAGAATATAAAAAAGAAACAGCTATGTTGATAGAAGAATTTTTAAATCAAAGATTAGAAGGTATGGAAAATGAGTTTGGAGTGAAATCCACACCTACATTTCCTAAATTATTATTCTTTTTAGATGAAGATAATATGTATCCTACTTCAGAATATTATTATTTAAAACAATTAGCAGTTAAATGCACATCAGTAAGAATGAATCCAGATTATATATCAGCCAAGAAAATGAAAGAATTATACGGATTCATATTCCCTTGTATGGGATGTAGGAGCTTTTTAACACCTATGGTGGATGAAAAAGGAGAAGGATTATTTTATTCACGTGGTAATGTAGGAGTACAGAGTATTAACCTACCATTTGTTGCATTAATATCTAAAAGAGATAATCGTGATTTTTATGAAGTTTTAGATGAATATTTAGAATTATGTAAACGAATGGGGATATTAAGATTTGAAAAATTAAAAGGAGTAAAAGCAAAGGTAGCTCCTTTACTATGGCAACATGGAGTATTCTCAAGATTAGAACCAGAAGAAGAAATATTACCTGTAATCAAAGAAAAATTTACAGTATCTTTAGGATATAGTGGTTTATATGAAACAACTAAAATAATAACTGGTCAAACACATACAACTGATGAAGGGTTTAAATTTGCAAAAGAATTAATGAGATATTTAAATAGTATTTGTAAAAAATGGAAAGAGGAAACAGGATTATCATTTAGTTTATACGGAACTCCACAAGAGAGTACAGGTGGAGTATTTTGTGATAAAATTAAAAAAGAATTTGGAGAAATTAAAGATATAACAGATAAAGGGTTTATTACAAATTCATATCACGTTGATGTTCGAGAAGAAATAGATGCTTTTTCAAAATTATTATTGGAGGGAGAATTACAAAGAGAATCTTTAGGCGGTTGTGTTAGTTACATTGAAACATATAATATGAATAAAAATTTAAAAGCATTAGAACAAGTTGTAGATTATATTTACGAACACGATACATATGCTGAAATAAATTTTGAATCAGATGTTTGTGGAAAATGTGGTTACAACGGTGTTATGGAATATAATTTAAATGAAAGTAAATGGGTTTGTCCTCAATGTGGAAATGACGACCAAAATAAATTATCCGTAGTTAGGAGAACTTGTGGTTATTTAGGAGAAAACCTATGGTCAAAAGGTAGAGTATTAGATATATTAAATAGAGTAAAACATATATAAGGGGTGAACTGTTTGAATTATGCAGATATAAAACCAAATGACAGTGTGAATGGGATAGGGATTTCAGTATCCCTGTTCGTTCAAGGTTGTGATGGAAAATGTGAAGGGTGTTTTAATAAGGAAACTTGGAATTTTGAACATGGAAAATCATTTGGTGGTAGAGAATTGCAATATATAAAACGTTGTTTGCACGCAAATAATGTAAAGCGAAATTTTTCAGTATTAGGTGGCGAGCCATTACATCCAAGAAACATTAAAGAAGTCGTGACAATAATTAATAATATTAAGTCTTTTGATAATTCTATAAAAATATTTGTTTGGACTGGATATATCTTTGAAGAATTATTGAGATTGTATGATAAAAAAATGTTCAATAATATAGACGTTTTAATAGATGGTAAATTTGAGGAAAATAAAAAAGACCTAACATTAAAATTAAGAGGTAGTAGTAATCAAAGAATAATAGATATCCAAAAGAGTTTAAAAGAAAATAAAGTGGTATTATTAGATATATAAAAGGGGCTGGTTTATGTGAAAGAAGTAGAATTTAATTTTCAAACATCCGATAGATACAAGTATTTTGTTACCAAAGAAGGTAAAGTTTTTAGGTTTGACACTAGAAATGACAAAATGAATGAGTGTTATTATCATATAGCTCATGGATATAAAAGAATAAGGGTGACCGATATAGAAACTAAAACTAGAAGATATATAAGGGTACATAGATTAGTCGCAACATATTTTGTAGAAAATCCTAATCCTAAAGAATATAACATAGTAAATCATATAGATGGAGATAAATTAAATAATAACGCAGATAATTTAGAATGGTGTAATATAAGTATTAATACTCAACATGCGTATGATAATGGTCTTATAAAAGACAAAGGAGGTTGGATTAGTACTCCATATGAAAAAAGAAAAATAATTAAAAATAATTAATAAACATAGGTAATTTTTATATCAGTTTTGTTAATACACTAATATAAGAAAAGGAGGTGATAATAAAAATGTAAAATACATTCTAAATAAAATATTAATAAAAATAATAAATTTTAAGGAGATGATGTTATGATAATGATTTTTATAGATTCAAGAATAGAACATATGCAAGAAATCGTAGGGCAAATGGTGACTTTGGATTTTGATAGTATGACAGGTGAATTATATATTAATGCATTACAAACAGGAAAATATATCAAATTATCATCTAATATAAATATAAATAATGAAGGTAGATATATAATAATTTCAGATAATGATAATAATAGTTTATTTATAATGAAAGATTTAAATGAAGAGTAAATAAATAGGAGGTATGTTATGGGAGACGATTTCAATTTAGCTTTAGATAGTTTGTATGAAGCATTAAGGACTGTAGAATGTAAAGATTGTATCTTTGACGAAACATGTAATATGCGTAGCTGTTCTGGGGCTGAAGGTTTATGTGATATAATATCAATTTTTAAATTTATTAATGATAAATACGGAAAATAATTAATAAATTTGTGGCGAATAGGTAATTTTTAAGTAATTAATGTTAATACAGCAACATAAGAAAAGGAGGTGGTAATAAAAATATACTCTAAATAAAATATTAATAAAAATAACAAATTTTAAGGAGGTAATATTTAATGAGTAAATTTAATGTAGGAGATAAAGTTAGAATAAAAGGAAATTTGAGTGAATGCGAATTTGGATATAATCGTTATATGGAAGAGTTTGCAGGTAAAAAGGCAACTGTAATAAGAACTTTTGGTAAAGGTGGGATAGAGTTAGATATAGATAAACAAGTCTGGAATTGGTCAGAAAATGTATTAGAATTAATAGAGAAGAATGATAACATGAATACGAAAATAGAAGAAGGGAATAAAGTAAATGAATCAGATTTAAAAGATTCTGAAATATCTAAAGAAGTTAAAGATGATGTTGTTAATCATCCATCACATTATACAGATGGTAACATAGAAGTTATGGATTTTATAGAAGATAAACAATTAAATTTTGCTAGAGGAAACGTAATAAAATATGTTTCCAGAGCTGGTAAAAAAGACCCAAATAAAGAACTAGAAGACCTATTAAAATCAATGTGGTATTTAAATAGAGAAATAGAAAGACTTAAAAAATTACAAGACAAAAATAATGAATAAGTTTTTAATAATCTAAATAGAAAGGAGGTGATTATTATAGCGAATAAAAGTAATAAAATAGGTGCTAAATTTGAAAATAGATTAACAAAACAATTTGAAAAATACAGGAATGAAGGGAAGGCTTATATATTTAAAATTCCAACAGAATTTGTAGTATTAAGAAAAGGAGCTAAAATCGTATCGGCTTTTCCTAAAAAACAATCACCTTGTCTAGATTATATAGGTATATTACCTAATGGGAAAAGCATAGTATTTGAGGCTAAAACAACAGCTAATAAAACTTCATTTCCTCTTTCAAATATAAAAGACTATCAATATGATTTAATTGATGAGATTCAAAACTATGCAAATAATGTATTCTTTATAATAGAATTTAGAGAATTTAAAGAAGTGTATTTAGTGAGTGGGCTAGCAATCAAAAAGTTTAAAGAAAATAACAAGCGTAAGAGTATACCATATAAAGAGTTTAAAAATATAGGTATATTAATGAACGATTTAGATGTATTAAAATATATAAATTATTAATAAAGGAGAGATGTTTAATGAGTAAATTTAAGATTGGTGATAAAGTGAGAATAAGAGAAGATTTAAATGAATATAATTTCCATGATATAATACCAGAAATGTTAAAATATGCAGGGAAGGAATTTGAAATAATAGATATACGTTATAATGCTATCTTTGGCGAATGTTATGTGTTAAACGATGTTAATTATTTTTGGTATGGAGATGCGTTAGAATTAGTAAATGAATCAGAAATTAAAATATTAGGTGTCGATTATACAACAAGCACATTAAAAATAGAGGAAAGTGTCTCACAAAAGGTAAGGGGATTTGAAATTGTGTCTGATGAATTTAGAAAACATCCAAATGTAGATATAAGAATACCTACACGTGCCACTAGTGAATCAGCAGGATATGATATATCTACTCCAATAGATATTAAAATACCACCTCATGGTATATCCGAAGCAATACAAACAGATATCAAAGCATATATGTTATATAATGAATATTTGGAAATAGTACCTAGAAGTAGCATTGGATTTAAAAAAGGATTAATGTTAGTAAATACATGTGGAATTATAGATAGTGATTATTATGGTAATCCAGATAATGATGGGAATATAGGGTTTAAATTTAAAAATTTAACAGATAAAACAGTAGAAATAAAAGCAGGAGAAAGAATTTTGCAAGGGATATTCAAGAAATATTTATTAGCAGATGAAGATAATTGTAATATAATTAGAAAGAGTGGGATTGGTTCGTCGGGTACTAAATAAAAATAATTAATAAATTTCATAACGGATAGGTAATTTCTTTATGCTATCCGTTAATATATAAGTATAGAAAGGACGTGATAAAATGAATAGATATGAAATATTACACACATTAACATTAGAACAATTAGCAGAAGTATTAGGTAAATATAAATTATGTAATATATGTAAATACCAATCAGATAATAAATGTCTAAGTATTTCACATAAAGAAAGTAATTGTTATGAAGGCATAGAACTATTTTTAAAGGAGGAGTTTTAAATATGAGAAACATAATAGATGTTTTAAAACCTATATTGGTCGGTGCTATTCCATTAGGATTTACTGTAGGACTTATTTTATTTGCTTTATATAATGAATATGGTTGGATTTTATTAAGCATTATTTTATTTTTAACAGTAAGTTTTATAATAGGTAAAACAATTATAGATGATTGGAATAAATTTTATAAAAAGGAGGCTAAATAATATGTTTAGTATAGGAGATAAAGTTAAATTAATAATAACAGAGGAAGAATTAAATAAAATTTTAAAAACCAATAAAGAATTAAAAGAAAGTATTTTAAAATGTTATAATCAACGAGTTGGCACAATAGTTGATAAATTCTTACCAAGCGAACTCATACCAGAAACTTATTATTGTTTAGATGTAAGTCCAGACGTTGCTTGGAAAGAGAGTGAATTAGAATTAATAGATTAGGAGGGATAAAGAGTATGAATAAAAATAAAATAAGTATTGCGAGTGCAAATGTATTAACAATAGGTGGAGTTGGAGCTATGTTAGCAATAGCAGGATTAAGTTTACCAGTTAGTGGTGTTATAATGGCATATACAATAGCAGGTTGCTATCATTTATCTAAAAAGGAAGGAAATAGATAATGAAAATTTTAATTAACCTTATATTGTTAATAATTTTGTCATATGTATTAGAGCAATCTTTCACATTAGTAAAACCGTATAGACATATAATAATTAGCATTGTGATATTATCAGTTGTATTAATTATGTTTAATTCGTTTGATTTATTATTTTAGGGAGGATATATTATGAAAATGAATAAAAAAGAATTACAACAGTTTGACAGTTATGTAGAAGAATTAGGAAGAGGACTTAAAAATACAATATTATGGGAGTCAAGTGATAAATATTTAAGACAACAATGTGAATACAAATACGATTCATTTTTAGTTAATTATATTGAAAGGTATATGGGGATACAATATGAAGACATAAAAAACGATATGAAATTAAAGTCAAGATTTGATAAAATTTTATTTCCAGTATTAAAAGATATGAGAGAAGAGTTAAAAGTTGAACATGAAGAAAAAATAAAGGAAGAAAGAAAAAGAGCAAGAGAAAAAGAAATGAAAAAAGGTCATAAACGTAAAAAGAAATAGTCCAAAAAAATAAAAAAGTTGGGATAGATGTTAATTTAAAACACCTATCCCTTTATTTATGTTTATTTTTACAGGTATAAATACCTTATGAAGAATTTCAAACGCCTTAGAATGGCTCTGAGAGCCTCGTTATTTCTTGAATACTAGGAAATTTTATATAATTTCTAAATATTTTTTATTAACAAACCCATAATCTGTATTTGTATAAACAGATACCCATCCATTCAATGAATATCCTATAGTTACAATTTCACCTTTCTTTAATACAAATTTAACTTTACCTAAATTACCATTTTTATCTGGTCGTGTATCTCTAACATTTAAAGTTGTGCAATTAATTACTCTTGCTTGAACATTATAAGCCTTCTTGTCTTCTATTGTCTTATCAACAACTTTTTCTTCTCCAATTACACTGTTACCTTTTCCATTGGTACAATTTCTTATGTTTGATTCTTTTAATTTTCCTATCATATAGTTATAACAATCTAATTTAAATTGTTCCCATTGAGATTTATGATTTACAAAGTATCTTGGACAAATTTTACCTGTAACATCGTAATGTCTTATAAAATCTTTTCTAGGGTCTAACCCGTATAATTTAGCTAACCAAGCACCTGTTTTAATCATTGAAACATATTCTTTGTCAGTGTAATGGTCGTCTGAACCTGTTGTTGCACATTCTACTCCTACACTATAAGCATTAGCACTATTTGTTGTATAAGCTATTTCGTTAAATGGAATTATATGATATATTTCTCCTTCAAGTCCCATAACTAAATGAGAACTAGCGTATATATATCTACCATTTACTCTATATCCATTAGCTACAACGTTAGAAAAATAACTTACTGTATTTTTAGCAGAAACATCATGTTGTCCTGTAAAATGCCATGCTATTTTAGTTGTTCTTCTTCTTTTAGTTCCAGGTCTCCCATATTTATTGATTTTCATAAATTTTTCTATCATTTCTGGTTTTTGTACCATTATCAATCAACTCCTTTATAAAATAAAAAAGAGTAGACAAATTAACATCTACTCTTTAGTAATTATTATTTTTCATCTTTATTAATTAAATTTCTGTAAGCTTCATACAATCCTGTACTTGCTAATCCTGTAATTAAACCACTTAAAATTACATTAAAATCATAACTTTGAGCATTAACTATTGCAACAAGCATACCTACAATTCCCATAATTAAAGGTATATATCTATTTGGTATTTTAGGTATTGAAGTCTTAATTATGTAACCTATCGCTAAACAAAATAACATTACACCACCATTTATTAAACTCATGTATAAATCTAAATCAATCATTATTCATTTCCTCCTTTTTCATGTTGTTTCATATCTCTAATATCCATTTTTAAATCACTCATATCATGTTTTAAGTCATCAATTTTTACATTTGTATCTCTTACTTCATTACTTATTTCTTTTATCGTTAATGAGAAATCATTTACAGTTTTATGAAATTCTTCTACTGAAGTTTTATATAAGTCTCTATTTTGATTAGCCTCATTTAAAACTTGTTGTATTAAAATCCATACCAACATCACAAACACACCCATTGCACCATAATTACTAAGAACCTCCAATAAATCCATTATTAGCACCACCTTTCTTTATTAATTATTTATTATGGGTATACAACTTTAAGTGTGGAAAGTCTAGAAACATTAGTTGCATGTCCCAAATCTGTCTAGCATTTAAATCCTCTTTGTTCCTCAGTAGCAAGAATCTATCTTTTTCAAAAACCCGTATTTTTTATTAAATTTCTTCTGTGTCCTTTTCTTTTTACTTCTTCTTTTGGGAATATTTGTTTCACTTTCAAATGGATAATCCACTATTTTTACTTGCATTCCATTAAAAATCAAGTTCTTTCTCCTTCCTCATAAAATTCATTCAACACTTTATTTATAGTAGCTACATTGGGTCTACATGAATCATATTTTTCAGTTCCATCACTATACATTCTAAATATTTCTATTGTTTCCTCATCAATTAGTTCAAACTCTAAATAATCGCCATTATCTTTTTCATATTCAAATTGAATACTCTCGCATACAGTTGGAAATATTTCAGGTTGATATTTTAATCCATAAATTAAATTTCTCATTATATCAATTAAATCTTTACTAATAGGTTCTGCTCCATATAAGTCCCAATTATATTTTAATTTTGAAATTAATTTAAGTTTTTCTAAATTAGTCGAATATTTTGCACACAAACTTTACACCCCCTGTAATATTTTTACCTCATTATACCACACTTAAAGTTATATTTTCCACAGTTATAGTTTCATACCCTTTATTATAAGGCTATAGTTATTTCAATATATGGTCGAGTACTACCCGTACCACTAAAATATCCATAATCTGTAACTGCGAATCCAGCTGGTGCTAACAGTCTAAAGCCATCAATAGTACCATTTTGGATAGATTGTATTGCTGTGCTATTTAGTGTTAATGTTAAAGTTCCTCTTTTATTAAAATGAGTACTACTACAATATTGAGTAGAATTAACATTATTCATTGAAAAGCTTGTAGGTCTATAAGTGTTCATATTAGTTGCTCCACTTATTATAGTGTTTAATCCTGCATAATAATACGAATGTAAATTAGTTAATTTTAATTTCACGCTTGATATTGTTCCTAATTGTCTAGCTTGTTCAAATAAACTTTTAAAACATATTATTCCTAAATAATTAAAATTAGGATAATAACCTTGATATATTCTATCTCTTCTATCGTCATTGAAATTATCCGTAAATATTCCAGTTGTACTAGAACCACGATAACTTCCACTCCAATCAGCATAACCTTTTACAATATACGGTGAAGATGGAGTTGAACCTCCACCTCCAGAAGAGCCATTGCCTAAATCTATTCTTTCCATACCATTAGAAGTTTTTTTATAAACAGGACAAATTTCCATACCATTAGAAGTTTTTCTATAGATAAGTATGTTATTTAATGAACCATTTTTATTGATGTATATACCACTCATGAAAATCCCTCCTAATTAATATTTGAAATTTGCGAATCTGTTAAAACTGAATCATATACTTTAATGTACTCATAATCGGAATAACTATTTGTAGCATTGTATAAGTATCTTAATGATGAAGCTCTTGTTGTATAAGTTCCTTCATATTTAGTGTCGCCTACATTTAAAGTTAATTGTTTCTTAGTAGAATCACATCTCATAACTAAAATTATTTCTCCTGTAGCAACTTTACCTGTTACATTATCACCATTAATTATAGCTTGATAAACTGTACTTGAAGGCATTATATTACAAGCCATATTATCAGTCCAATTTCCTGTTCCTGCTCCTAAAGTCACAATGTTATCACCAGAAGATACTACGCTTGCATTTGTAGGATTAACTAATATTTTAGCCACCACTGTATAGCTATTTAAATTTAACGAACTAACATTGCATAAGAAATATTTATCTCCATTAAATCTAACTCTACCATTAACCTTTTGCACAGTTCCATTAATTGTAGCTGATTTATCTCCTACTAAATCCACCCATTTATTTGCTCCACTCGTAAAATTAGATGCATTTAATTCAAATACAGGATTAGGAACGGTTGTAGTAGTTGTTAATGTAGCACTTGCTGTGATTATTACATTACCAGTAACTTTAGATATGTTAATTGTATTATTTGCCACTGAAGTAGAAGTTATATTTGTTCCACCCATTGTAACTACTATAGAATTAATAGTATATCCATTATAAGCTGTTAATTTTGCACTATATGATTTATTTTTTTCTATACTTGTCATATCATTGTTTGTAATTACATTAGTTAAGTTATTTGAAATAACATATTTATTAGTACTTGGAGTAGTACTTCCTCCACTAGAAATTCCTTCTATTTTTATTAATATATCATTTTCTCTAGCGTCTGAAGGGAATTCTGAACCTGTATAAATTCTGATTCCATTTATTTCAATACAACCTAATGCTAATCTACTATTATTGATTTCTCCATTTCTCTTCATTTCAAATTGAGAATTGTCAACACTGTAATCTATTTTTCCTTCAACTGAAACATTTATATCTCCGTTAACATCTAATCTATCTGTTACATTTTTTACCGAATTAACTTCATTTATATCAGCTTTATTAACATACGCTTTATCAAATCTATATTCTTCTGAACCTAAACTAGAACTTATTCCTCTTTCGTAAGGTATTAAGCCTTCTTTAGTTGTACGAATAGCTCTAGTTTCATTACCATCTTCAGTAATCATACCTTTGTAACCGTCTATCTCTTTAACTAATAAACCTTTTGTTCCATCTATTTTTTCAATGTAATTATTATGTGTATGATTTATATCGGCATATTTTTTATCGCAATTATTTTTAAAATCTGCTAGAGTAGTTTTAACACTATCTTGTAAATCTTTTATATCTTTTTCACTAGCAAATCCATCAAAATCAATATTATTATTGTCCATAATTATTTCAACTAACCATGTACCTATATAACTTAATCTACACTTATAATAACCTCTAGCAAGTCTATAAACATAATCTTTTTCTGCACTTCTAAATGTTGCATAAATTACTTCTAATGTATTTATGTATAGTATAAATTCATTATGGAAATCTATACTAGGAAGTTTTATAACTAAATCATTATCTGTAGTTACACTTTGATATCTATCTAAAGATAAACTTATTTCTCCATTTACAGGAAGTTTATTTACAACTAAATTATCTAATGAATAATATAAAGCATCTTCTATCTTATTCATTTTTTGTGCTGTTATAGTGTCTTTATCATGCCATGTGGTTTTATTATATCTTTTATTTACATCAAATATTTCTATAGAGTCCCCTATAGTTATATGAGAACTCCCTACACCACCTTGATTTATTCCACTTGAAGTATCTTCTGAATAATCAATTATAGGATTTACATGAAATTGATTATAAACTATGGGTAAATGGATTTCACTATTATCTTTACCAAATAATTTTATTTGAAAATTATAATCTCCTATTTCTACAACTTCATCAACTATATCTTCTGTTACTTTTAAAATTATTTCGTTAATATCCACTGCTGTTTTAGGAAGAACTACTTTAGTCTTATTAGGTTTTTCTAATGTTATTTGAGAATAACTAGCACCTTCTATACCTTCACCATTGGAAAATTTATAAGGAAAACCATCAACAGTAAAATAAAGCACTATATCTTTATCTTTTTTGCTTAAAAATATATCTCTATCTAATGTTGCTTTACCACTTTTTATTTTTATATTAAATTTACCATACATAAAATCACCTCCTATTCACCAAAACAAGTTAAAAATACCGTAAAACTACCTTCTAATTTTATATTTGAATCCAAATGTCTTAATCCTATTTTTACTTTATCTTTTCCAGACGGAACAGCTACAACATTTAGATTACTATAAATATATTTTGTAGATTCGCAACTACAAGCTACTGTGAGAATCACATTAGGAAATGATTTTTTTAATGTAATTTCCTGTGTTATATTTTCCGAACTACCATCAGCAGTTAATGAAATAGTCATACATTCTACTATCATTCCATTTATGTTATTATAAATATAATCGTCACCTAATGTAACTGAACTTGAATTATCTCCAACTGTAGTTGTTCCTAATGATTGCCATGCACCGTCAACTTTACCTAATATTGATAAATTCATTACATCACCTCCTAGAATCCATTCTTATGATTAGCTCTTACATATGTAGGATAATCAAAATAGCAAACATCATAATCTAAATCAGCATTATGCCCAGGAAGTCGTTTAGTGGCTGACATTTGCCATAACTTAACATCAGTTCTAGTCCAAGTACAAGCTGAACTCCATTGAGCCACCCATATGTGGTCAGTATATTTTATATCACTCCAATTTACATAACTTGTTGCCCATGAGTTATTGGTATAAATTCCTACCATATAACCTGCATCATTTATTATTTGACAGAAAGTATTCATACAATTAGTTAACACTGTTTTTCCTGGATTACCCATTTTATCAACTAAGTCATTTTCTTGGTCAAAGAATACTGGGAATTCAAATGTTTGAGAATATTTATTTAATTGTTGAACCACCCAATTCGCTTCTATTTTAACCTTTTCAACTGTATTTGCATATGAGAAGAAATAAACACCTACAGGGATTTTATTTTCAACACACAATTTTAAATATTCTTCAAATTTTGGGTCTATTATAGGTTGTCCACCTTTTCTGCTACCATAACCAATTCTTAATATCACAAAATTTATACTACCATTTTCTTTTAAAGTTTTTAAATCTATTGTACCTTGCCATCTTGATATATCTATTCCATAACAAGGTACTGTAAATCCTGTATTGCCACCTACTTCTCCCGTTCCTCCTGCATCAACTGTTATAGTGGATATAGCTACATATAAGGGATTAGCATTTATATACCCTATACTATTATTGTAACTTACTTTAACCCATGAAGTATTTGTATAAGTTTCAAGTATTGGTAGTGTATATCCCTTAGGTACAGCTCCTAATACACTATATTTTACACCCATTCCACTTCTTACGTTTAAAGCATTACAAATTACTTTTGCAACTTTAGTAGTAGATGATAATAACAATCCTACATACGCTTTACCCGTATTTTCTCCTATTGTGGTAGCAGTAGATTGGTCTTTACAGTTTATAGCGAATACAGGAAGACTGTGCGAAGAACTCAATCCTAAGGCATCATTACTTATTGTTCCTGTTATTTGAAATACCTTACCATCTATATCTTTTCCGGTGTCTGCAAATTTAACATATTGTCCAACATATCTTTGGTCGGTAGTTAAACATACATTTTTATCTGGATATTTATCACTTGTAAATTCTGAATCTATATAATAACCCATTATAGTTGAGTCTAAAGTTAAGTTAGACACCCATACAGTTTTATCTTCAGCAGGTGGTTTTACAGGTGTTGGATTACTTGGGACATCTTTCCCATCGTCGTCATCATCTTTAGGTTTTTCATATATTCTTATCCATAATTTATATTTTGGGTCATTAGGAATATCGCTACCAATATATATTTCTTCTTCTGTAAAATGTTCAAACATATATTTAAATATATCATTAAGAGAATCAAATTTAGTTCCCTCAATTAAACCTTCTTTATAACTGCATAATTCTTTTCTCATAGTTTCAATTAATTCGTCTTTAGTCATATCGTTGTTATCTAATAAAGCTCCTATGCCTTTTACTTCATATGCAACTTTAATTTCCGTATCTAACTCTTCAAAAGAGGAAACTATTAAACATTCTCTTTCTTTGTCATATTCTGGTTCTACTCCGTTTATTTTTTTAAACCCATATCTTTTCATTAGGTTTTCGTTAGTATTAAAATTAGTAATTAATATCCCATCCGAAGTTTTGTAATTCATCGGTGCAAATATTAGTTTCTCATTAATAATTTTACCGTACATATTATACCTCCTTTATTTGACTTCTTACAAAATAAAAAAGAGGAAAAGAATCCTCTTCTTAAAATAAAAATAATTAAATTTTTGAATAACAACATGGTCGATTTTATAAACATTAATATTATGTGTTTTTTATTTAATTTAGATACGCAATCTTTTTAAATTGTGAACTAATTAATAGTTATATATCCCAATGATATCAATTTAGATTTAAATGCATTTTTTACAGATTCAAGACCATATGTATTATAATGTGTATCATCCACACCGTCTCCACCAGCTTTACCAGCATTTAAATCAGACGCTCCCATTAATATACTTGAAGGTACTTGACCCAATGCAATTCTTGATTTATCCACATCTGTAGCTGTTAAATTGTTTTCAGTAAGAGAATTGTCTATTAAATATTGTCTTAAATTGAAATAATGTTCACCAAAAGTAGTACTAAATAAAGTTTCAACTTGTGTTGTTATAGCTCTAGTTGCTTCAGTTCTTAGTCTATAACCTGTAGCCCCAGTTGTTATTATATATTTTGTTCCTTGATAATAATCAACCATACTCTGTACTTGTGTTAATAATTTGGAAGGAGTATCATCCCAACCACTATTTGTTCCTAAATAAATTATCATTACATCATCATTTTTTCGTACTTCTGATGTTTTTGATATAACCTCTGTATTTGCATTAACTTGAACTGCATCACCTTCTTCATATCTTGTAAAATAATACTTATTATTTTTGTATGAAATAGAACCTTCTATATTAGATATAGTAACTGGATTATAATTACATCCCGTTGATAAAACAGGACTATTACTAAATGTTTGATTGTCTTTACTCTCCAACTCAACTTCTATCTCTATGCAAGTAGCGGGTATTGTAAATGCAGTTTTTACATGAGCTTGATTTCCCCCTTGTCTGCATGATGTAGAAGTTGTAAATTCCCCACTAATAGCCATATTTTTAACATTATGAGTTGTTATTTCATTTTGTAATCTTGACGGCCAAGAAAGCCCATCTGTTCCAGTACTTGTAGTAGAATCTCCCCATGTTGATATAACTGGAATAGAATCAGCCCCTATATATGCTAAAGTTACATTCGCACTTGAACTATATAGTTTTGATACAGTTGTATATGTTGTAGAATTTTTAAACATATACACAGATACTGTTCCACAATTTTGCAACATTTGTTCTGCCCTAGTTACACCTTTTGATAATATTTCTATTTTTTTCAATGCTGTATCTCCACTAAAACAGTAAAATAAATCCGTTACATTTTCGGGAACAACTATATTTTCTAATGCTGGGCATTTATATAAAGCCATAGTCATATTTGTTACCCCACTTGGTAACCCATATATTTTCTTTAATTTCGTACATCCATTAAATACTTGATTTGCATCTATGCATAATGTTAATTTGCTTAAATCTTGTATATATTCTAATTCTGAACAATTCATAAATGATTGAGACATACTTGAACATTTCACATAATTATCTAATCCTACTATAAATTTTAATTTAGAGCATCCATTCCAAGCATTTGTTATACTATCAACTCTATCACAATCATACTTAAACCCAATTAGAGAAGTACAGTTCGCAAATGCAGAATTTAATGTGGATGTAGCTATTTGATTTATTGTCCCATACTGATTTATTACTGTAGCACTATCTATTTGTATATATTGTATAGTGGTATTTGCACTAAATGTAGCTGACTTAACGATAACAGTTTTATTTACTCCGTCAACTTCCATAGTTGCAGGAACTATAATGTTTGAGTTTGTTCCGCTATATGTTCCCAAAATAACGTAATCACCATTTATGGTATTATTTGTAAAATCAGCACTTGTTACTGTATAAGCTCCTGAAGGGAAAGTTGTATTCACATTATATTCGTCTCCATCTGCTACTACATAAATACTTGCATTTGATTCTGTTAATAACTCATCACTATTTATAAATTTTATATTTACTGTTTCGCTTGTATCTATATTAACAACAGTAATAGTAACATATTGATAAGTGTTATAATTATCGGGTGTAAAAGTTAATGAAGTTTTATCTACACTCAAAATATCACTATCTTCTGTTATAGTAATTGTTTGATTTTGATTTGGTTTAGCATCTAATTTTACACCTATATTAGCAGAACCATTTTCTTTTATTTTTACAAAACTATTATCAAATACAAGATTTCCATATACAGGTTTTTCTACAGTTCCGCCACTTATCACTAACCTAGATAACTCTATATTTCCCAACATTAATTTTATAGTGTTATTATCTCCGGCTACCAATTTTAAACTTTTTAAATCCTTCGCAATATCTTTAAATTGTGCATTAACTTCATTTATAGAACCTATTAATGTTTTATCCTGTGTAGTTAGTGTGGGATATTCATTGTCTTTTATGCCTTCCATAGATGTCTCGTCTTTAACTAAATTTATTGCATTATCTTTTAAAGTTTGAATATTAGCTTTTATTGCAGAGTCATCATAAGGAGTTGAGCTATTTTTAGCCTCTTCTATTTTCTTTTCTAATTCTTGCTTAGCGCTTTTACCAGTTCCGTCATAGTCGACATCTTCTAAATCAACTAATTTAAAGTTGCCATTATTCTTTTGAGTAAGTTTTCCAATTATTTCAATGCCCATATTATTTACCTCCTTTATTTTATAGTTACATTAGTATTACCTAAATTTGCATTGTCGCTTTTGTAAATGTCGTATTTTTCTTTATAGTTATCACTGTTAGTAAAATCTATAGTTGCCACCTTGCTAAATCCTCCATCAAAACCACCAACATTAAAACTACAAGCACCTAATCTACTAGGAACACAATAGAATATATATTCTCCAGCTCCTGCATTTACTGTTATGGTTCTATTCTTTGAATTAGATAATTGTTTTGTTAATGAATTAATCAAAGCACTATCATAAGTTGATGTAGTAGATTTTCCATAATAAACACCATTAGCAAATGTAATAGTGGCAGTCTTTGATTTTTGAACATTACTATTAGATATTCCAACTAAAGTATAAGTAGTTGTTGCAGTAACACCTGTAAATGTTTTCGTTCTTAATGTAGACTCAACGGTTTCATTATTAATAGTTTGACTTTTTATTGCACTATGTGTATAATTCCATGTTAATTTTGGACTAACAGTACTACCCATTTGTGATATATTTGGAGTCACCGAAATAGATGAAATATCAAAAGGATTTTGTATATCCCATATTTTAGCGTTAATTTCAACTTGGCTCTCTTGTATTTTCTTTATTTTATTATTTACCTCATTTATCCCACCAGTGATTGTTTTTTCATCAGTATTTAAAAATTCATCATTTTTCTTTTGATAATTTGTTAAATCTACAGTTCCTCCACCGATTCCAGAATTAACATCTTCTCTTAACTGATTTATTGCACCTACTATAGTTTTATTATCACCAACTAAATTTTCATCTCGTTTCATCTGAATTTCATTTTTATTTATTCCGTCGGTTATTTCTTTAACATCTTTTATTAATTTTTCTAATATAGGAAGATTTTTATCATTTTTTATTTTTTTATTTAACTTAGCAGTTATATTAGGTTTAACTACATAATCAAATTCTTCAGATGTAAAACATTTTAATTCATTTTCTATTGTTCCTGAAACTCTTATTTCACATTCATAAGTTCCAATTATATCAAAATAATCTGTAGTTAAATCAACTTGATACAATAAATCTTCTTTAGATATTAATGTTGCGTCTAAAGGTTTAAATTCATCTGTCTCTGGTTTTAATACTGCAAATTCAACTATTAAATCATCTGGTATGGTTTTATCTTTATCTGAACAAATTAATTTTATAAAAATATTGCAAATATTTAAATCTGTATTATAGAAAAATATAGTTTTGTCGGATTTAACTTTTGTATTTTTTAAATCTACGGTAATTAAATAATCTTTATCTATATTAATCATTTAATCATCCTCCTTTTATTAATTTTTATATAAAAAGAGTGGTAAATTGACACACTCTTATAGTTCTATTTCAATACTAAGTTCGCAATTTTTTTAAATTGCGAACTAAATTTAAGAAGGGATAACACAATTTGAGGTAATGGTGTTTGATAAATCATAATCATATGTGCAATTATTAAAATTTGGTTTATACCCATTGTTACTTATATTTATATTTTTGGGTAAATTTGAATTTATTAAATATACATTTTTATTAACAGTATTGTTAAACATTTGAGTTATCCCATTTACATGAGTAGTAAAATCGCAATTCTTAAAAAGGATTTTTCCATCATTTCCATTATATGAAGAACTTAATAAATACACACTTCCACAGTTTATATTACAAGAGTCAAAATATAAATTTATACCGTTTTGTAAATATATACCACCCCCCAATAAAATTAAAGATGAATTTTTAAATTCGACAGTACCATAACTTGTATAAAATGATACAGATGTAAAGGACTTCGCTTCTATACAACAATTTTTAAATCTTAAATTTCCAGCATTTTTTTTAAATACCATTCCTTTAGTATATATACTACAATTAATTACTTCGGTTACAGCTCTTTGGTCATTTGTAAAAGCAACACCATTTGAATCAGAGTATTCCTTATCATATTCGAAACATTCTGATGGGTTAATGCAATTTATAGTACAATTCAATACATTTGATATAGTAGTAGCTTTGGCAGAATAAAATCCACCACAATTATTACCTACAACATTGCATATATAAATATGATTTGGATTATCTTCTCCGTATTCATTTGTTCCAGCATATCTTGCATTTATTAAATATCCAAAATAAGCATCAGGTGAATTAATAGTCCCATTATATATTTTTATATTATTTGTATATTTTGATATATAAAAAGCATGGTCACCAAAACCCATTTCTTTAGCTGGATTTATAGTAAAGTCATAACATTCAAAATCATCAACTTGTTGTACATAAAAAGGCATACTGGACTTATTACTTAAAACGTTATGTATCTTTATATTTTTATTTACAATAGCATTTATATCATGTCCTGCACTAGAAGAACAAGCTACAAAAACATCATAAGAAGTATTTTTACATTCCAAACCATTTATTTCGAAATTACTAACTCCTGCCAAGAAAAAACCTCTAATATTAGACCCAAATAAGTTTTTTCTATTATGGTCTTGTGGTGCACTCTCTGAAGCAGTTCTTTCTGTAGTAATTTTTATATTTTCACAATATATGTCATTACAATCTACAAAAAATAACGCTTCTTTTACACTATCAAAAGGCTTAAAATGAAATTCTCCAAATGAATATATATTTAAATTATTTATATTATTAAATTTTAATGTATCTGTAATATAAAATTTTTTAGCAGGGATAATACATTCAGTAATATTATTGTTTTTTATATAATCAATCCATAGTTTAAAACTTTCAGTGTCATCGGTTATACCATCACCTTTAGCACCAAAATTCATAGGATTACAATAATTTATTTTATAGTTCGCAATATCTTTATATTGTGCATTAACTTCATCTAAATTTTCTCTTAATGTCTTACCATCTTCACATAACACATTATCGTCAGTAGACCAAAATGACACAATATTTCCATTCTCATCGCCATATTTATTCTTCATATATTTCATTGTTTCATACCTCCCTAATTTATATAACCCTCTTCAGATGAAATTACATTAAAAGGAATTTTTGTGATAGTTCCCGTTGCTCCTCCAGATGTGTCGCCTTTAACTATTGGTATATTTTCGTCATGTATTAAAGTATCTCCATACCAAATTTCATTTAAATAACTTAATTTTATTTGACATAATACATCTTTTTTTAATATTGGTTGCGTTCTCCATGCTATATTCGGAAATATTAAAATTAAATTATCCACTGTCGGTCTAATAAATAAATTTAATTCCACAAATTCATCCATTTCTGGTAATACAATAGTTGATAATGTTTCTGCTTTTAAATATTGATATTTATCACCTGTTAAATTTAATTTATCTTCATCATCGGCAATAACTACATTTAAATAATCTACTATTTGTTCTTTTTTATTTTTTATTTTATTAAATTTATATAGTTTGAAATAATTTTCATTAAAACAACATAAACCATATGCATAAGTATCTGTATTACTTGTTATATATGCATAATTTCTATTACCATCTAAATATATTATTTCAGTACTAGAATTAAAATCTTTTGCCCAACCTTTTAATATATAAGAACCTTTACTTAATTCTGATATTATTATAGGTGTATTTTCTGTACCTTTTTTGATTGTATAGCCTTTACTTTCTTCTAATTCTATTAATTTTGTTTTATGTTGTAATATTTCATCTCTAATTTCGCTAGTTGCTTGTTCTAATTTATTCAATTTAGAATCGGTAATTACATCTCCAGAAATCCAAACAGTTCTATTATAAGACCCATCGTCATTGAAAGTTTTTAATTCTTTTCCATATTTAGCAACTTTTGTGTTATCTATTGCTGTTCCGTCAACTGTTCCATAAGATAAATCGTCATCGTCCACTTCACATTCTTCAACTGACATTATAAAATAAGGTAATTTTATTCTTCCACCTTTATCATCATAAATTCTAATATGAACATGATAATTTCCTATTTCGTCAATTTGATTCATTATTTCATTATTGATTGTAAGTAATATTTTATTATCTATAATAGGTACTATATCTGATTTTATTTGTTTTTTTAAAGGACTAACTAATACTATATCAGATAACAAATAATTAGAACTTAAATCTAAATAATCAGTATCCATCAATTTAAAATATATGTCTACGCCTTTATCGTGTTGAAATATTGATAGCTGACGATTTAAAATACTCTTTTGTTTATTAATAATTATTGAATATTCTTTCTTCATCTATTTACTCCTTTCTAAACATTTGTATTATTTTCAAGAGCATCTAATCTTGATTCTATGTTAGATAATCTTGAATTTATATTTCCTATTTTAGAATTTAAATCATTAACTTGATTTTGAACTTCTAAGATTTTATCATTTAATCTTTTTTCAATTTGTTGTAAATTAACTTCACTTGTTGCTGAATTAATTAAATTTATACAGTTTAACATTTGTGAATTTAATTTATTTCTAGCCTCCCTATATAATGCTAATCTTATATTAAATTGTTTTCTCTCGTCTTTATCAAAAATTAAATCTTTCATATCTACTCGTATTGAATTAATGAAATTTGTATGTTTTGCTTTAAAATCATCAAAATATTCTTTTAATAATTGTTTATTATTATTTCCTAATTTCTCATTATTATAGTAAGATTGATAACTAGCTTCTATTTTAGAAACGTAATTAACCATTCCATTTGCTAAAGCGTCCAATGAATTATATTGTGCTACCGTTAATTTCCCATCCACGTTTAACAATGAATTAGTTATAGGGAGCATATCATTTGAGTACTTTTGGTTTGCATCAAAGTATTCCTGAATAGTTTGTTGTTCTTTAGCAAATGAATTAATCAATGAAGCTTGTAATTCATACATATTGCTAGATAAATCATCTATTCTAGTATTCGTATTATATACTTCGTCTGATATAGTGCTTGAAGCTCCTAATGTTTTTTCACCTTCTGAACCTATCGACAATATTGTACTACACGAATCTTTAAAAGAAGATAATGTTATCAATATCGTAGTTATATTAGATGTTATAGAAGAAATATCTGCTAATGTTATATTTTCTTCACTATCTTCTGTAATAATTTTAATTTCTACAATTAAATCAGCCAGCATTTTTTGCAGAGATAGTTGATATTCTAAAAAAGATGTTGTGTCTACGTCATTAGAATTTTCTGCCATCATATCAATTAAAGCATCACTGTATCCTAACATTTCTTGAAATTTATTATTGATTGTATCAAGTTTATAATTAACATCTGCTTTTTCAGCTGAATTAAATGTCTCGTCTGATAATCTGTCTATTAATACAGTCTTTAAATCTATCATTAAAGAATTGGAATTTATTATAGATGTATTTAATCTTTCTTTAATTTGTTCAAATGATAAGTTTTCTTGATATTCTTTTGATAAACTTTCAATATTATCTTGAGTGATTTCAAGTTGTTTTTTATAAAATTTATTGTTTTCATTCACGTCCTTTAATTTTTCTGCTATTGACTTTTTATTATATCCATCAAATAACATATCTAATAAATCTGTGAACATTTGTATTGCTACTCCATTTACATTTTTAATTATAAATATTAAGTCTTCTTCGTCATCTAATTTATTATTTGAAGTTATTAAATTTGATGATTCTATTTTCCAATAAATATATTTATTGTTAGTATATATATTATTTATATTATATATTATATTGTCATATAATACCTGCATATCTTTAACATAAATGTATCCTTGAGTTGGTGCGTTATTAATTATTGCCATGCATTTCACCTCCTAATAAAAATAACACCTATATTTTATAGGTGTTTGTACTAAATTTATTAATTATTTTTAATCTGTAATTTTTCTAATAAAATTTTTTCTATATTGTCTATGTCATAATACCATATTTCTAATAAATTAATATTATGTTCTTTTGCATATTGTTTTTTACGTCTATCATGTTCGAGTTGTTTTTTAAAATCCTTTTTTGTTTGCCAACCCTTTTGCCATTCTTTGTGTTGTATACCTTGACATTCTATTAATAAGTTATAATCTAATAAATAAAAATCAAATCTTAAATTTTTATTGCCTATTCCAAATAAATCGTCATAGGAATATTCTCTTTTATATTTAATATTATATTTATCCAAGATTTCTTTAGTAGATTGCTCTAATTGAGATGCACCACATTCTCTACAAATAACACCATAATTTAAACGATTTAAATCGCTCAATCTTTTTTCAAATTCTTCACCACATTTTTCACATATAAATTTATATTTTTCTTTTGATTTTGGTGCAACTTCATAAGGTGATTTATCATTATTAGGCGACCAATATTTGGCTTTTTCTGGATACAAATAACCAAAAGAATCTTTCATATGCACTTTTTGATTTCCACAATATCCACATCTAATACCATTGTAAAATAATTTTGGAGTAGTTTCATATCCTCCTTCATTATTATGATAATCTTTTTCTTGACAATATAATATTATTTTCTTTCTACTTTGTATAGTTATTTCAAAAGGATTAATAGTATTTTTAGATGACCAATATTTAATCATAAAATCTTTGTCTATATTATCCACAGCCCATTGCCCAAATGAATCTTTTGCATGTACTTTACCATGTCTTGTAGAACAATATGGACATCTATTCCCATTTAAAAAATGTGCTGGTGTAGTTAAATATCCTCCGTTATCATTGTGATAATCTTTTTCTTGACATAATATCCAAACTTTTTTATTGCTACTTTTTGGTGATATTTTAAACGGGTCTAATGTATTCTTAGGTGACCAATATTTCTCTATTGCGTATTCGCCAAATTCATCAATTAACCATTGCGCAAATGAATCTTTAGGATGTACTTTAAAGTTATGACAATAAGGACATCTATTACCTTGATAAAATATATTAGCCGTAGTTTTATATCCTCCATAATCATTATGATATTCTTTATTTTGACACAGAATCCATATTTCTTTAGTATTATTATTTTTAGCTAATTTAAAAGGATTCAAAATGTTATTTTTACTCCAATATTTTTCAATAGCATTATCTCCATAAGTGTTTATTAACCATTGACCAAAACTATCTTTAGTGTGAACTTTCTTACTTACACAATAAGGACATCTGCATCCCCTTTTAAAATCACTAACTGTCGTTAAATAACTATCATGATAGTCTGTTTTAGTACATTTAATCCATACTTTATCTCCAAATCCTTTAGATATACAATAAGGATTAACATCATTCTTTTCCCAGTCCCAATACTTATTAAGTGGTTCTCCTAGTTCGACTTGAATATAATATGCAAATGAATTTTCATAATAATTACAACAGTAGTTACATTTAGCTCCTCTTTTAAAACTATCTAATCTTATATCATATTCTTTATTGCAATAAGGGCATTTCACTCTAATAAACATTGTGTTGAGTTTCTTGTTTTTACCATCTATGGTTTCTTCTTTTCTATTATAACTACCAATATAAGTATATTTATCTACTCTTTCTTCTACTATTTTCTTATGTTCCTCATTATAATACATAATATCTCCCCTTTATTAATTATTTTTGTTTCCCTTTATATTCTTTCCAATCGCAACTTAAATTAAACCTTTTGAAACGCTAACTATTTAATATTGTCCAATAAATAGTATTTCTAATGTTTTTGTCTGTATCATAGAATTTAGTGAAATTAATTAATACGCCATCTCCATTATTCATATAATTCTTAAATGCTGTTTTAAATCTTGACAAACTACCATTATTGTATGCTATTTTGTAAGTGTCAGTAAAACTGTAATTTTTGATATTACTTGTACCCCATTTAATTACATAACCATCTAAACGTTTTGGATTAGTCCAATTTGAAGTACAGGCTTGTATAGTAGAACCTGCCACGATATCACAATCTGTCATTAAAATTCCCGAATCTGTAGCCATAAGTATACCATCTAATTTAATTTGACTACCATCTGCATTAGTCCATATTTTGCCATCTAATTCTGGAAAATATACTAATGTACCGTAGCTTAAATTGCCACAACCAAAAGTTTTACCTATATGAGTTCCTAATCCACTTCTGCCACCTTTATCGTTTTCGGTTGCGTTATAGCAAGTACATCTTAATCCTTTAAATTTATAAATATATTCATGTCCATTTATAATACCTTGTTCATTGAAACAGTTCTTATATTCTTCTACTCCATTACCAATATTTGTATTTCCATTAGAACTGTTTTTATCAGCTTCTGCTACCTGTGGTAATCTAAAGAATATCCATTGATTTTTATCAAAAGTTCTTTTTCCTTTTCTTATACCACTTGAGTAACCAGATGCTTCATACATTTCATAATCTGAATATCCATAAATCATAACGTGATGAGTTCTACAAGTAAATACATTATTTCTACTAAAACTTACTCCATCATTAACACAAAGAACAATATCTCCTGGTTTTGCATCTCTTAAACCTTCTTCTTTATATAACCAATATTCAGCTCCTAGTTGTTTTAATTTCTGTTGTAATGTATTTGCCGAACATGATAATCCTTTTAAATCGGGTATACCTGCATAATCATAACAACAACCTACATAACTTGAACAATCCCATCCATATGTTTGGTTTAATACTACCCATGATGGTTGAGAATATGTCACGCCACCGACCGTTTCATAACGTCCTTTGATTGTATTTGGTCTTCTATAATCTACAGTTCTATATCTTTGACTATAATTCGCAAGATGGTTTACACACATTCTAACTATTTCTTCAGCTTTTTCCATAATCTTTTCTCTTATAGGATTTACTCCATTTGTCCCATTATCTTCATCATCTGGAGGAATAAAAGAGCCAACATTATTTTTGATTTGATATTTAATATTATTTAACAACATTTTACATCCTACTACATTTAAGTCTAATCCATTATAAGTATAATGTGAGGCTAATATATCGCTTTCAACCATTCCACCTTGAACTGTTATAGATTTTAATCCTAATTCATTTGTGATTTTTTGTAACATATTATTATAATTTTTAATTTGACTATTTAATTGTTCATAAGTGTAGTCTGCTGTTGCGTAATTTATACCGACAGGTAATTCATTTGCTACAAATATATATTTTCCTGTGTATTTAGTTTTTATAGAACTTAACAATATTTTTATTTTACTTATGTCACATAGGGAATCATTATTTAATCCTAACATAACAACGATAGCTTTGGGGTCTGATGGATAAACTGTAATATCGAAATCTTCAACAATATTTCCAATATATGTCATTTTTGGGGCTAAATTATACTCTTGTAGATTTTGAATTCTTTTTGTTCCTATAATTAATACTTCATCTAAATCATCTATATTTATTTCTGCCTCTTTACCACTAACCGTAACTGTGCAAGATGCTTTTATTTTAGTATTTTTATTTGATATAGCTGTTATAGTACATTTTCCTTGACCCACACCTGTTATTAATCCTTCATTTGATACTTTGGCTATATTACCATCGGAACTAATATATGTTATTGATTGATTCGCATTAGTAGGAATTACTGTAGGTAATAAATAAACTGATTCATGTTTATCTATTTCTAATGAATTTGTATTTAATCTGATACCTGTAACATTAACATTACTACTATCTCCCATATCAACTTCTACAACTACTTTACAAGTATCTGTTTTATTACCATCTTCTGTTATTACGGTTATTATGCAAGCTCCATATCCATTTCCTACTATTACACCGTCACTTACACTTGCAATGTTTTCATCACTACTAATCCATATTACATTTTTATTTTTAGCTGTATCTGGTAGTATTGTCGCCTTTAAAATATATTCTTCATTTAAATTTATATTTAAAGTATGCTGATTTAAATCTACACTTGAAACACTGTCAACGTAAGCTTTATTAGGGGAAAAATCTAAGTCTAAATCCATACCAGTCATTAATGTACTATTAACTTTATTGTATTTTTGTTTATTCCATAACCATTTATTAACTGATATAATTTTTTTTGTTTCTTTTGATTTTTTTAATAAATCAGCAATTACTCTAGTATCTTCTTTATTAGTTTTTTTATTCGAGAAGGTTAAACTTAATTTATTATCTTCATAATTCATAGTCCAACCTGTAAAGAAAACTAATTCTTCTTTATCTCTTTCTTTATCATAAGTAGATATAACGTCCCCTAAGCCTAGTTGAATTTCTGGACTCAATCTAGTTTTATCACCCAACAATCTATTTACAAAATTTACTGAATCTATTGAGAATTCTACTGTAGGTTTACATTTAGATTCTAAAATATGTTTTCCTGTTTTTATTAATTCATTAGCATCTACAAAACTATCATCTGAATATGTATCATAATAAATGTAATCTTTCAATTCACTTAATAAATTTTCATTGAATAATAAATTACCTGCGTCGTCTTCTGAAGTTTCTCTTCTACATAATTTATTTAATCTATTAATTTTAATATCTAATTCTTTTAATTCTTTTTCTATTTTATATATTTGACTTGAAACAGATTGCAATTCTAAATTAGATACATCTAATTCACTTTTTATATCGTCTAATAAATAATATTCTTCTTCAGTTTCCATATCCGTATAACCGTCTATTATATTTTGTAATTGATTACATTTAGTCATAAGTATATTCTCTGAAGAATCCAATGTAGACAACTCTGAATTTTTTTGTGTTTTTAAACTTACATATTCTTTCCATTTTTCCATTCTTTTAGGAGTTAATTTTTCAAATAATTTCAAAGCTCTAATTAATTCTTTGCTCATATCTTCATTTTCTATAAAATATGAATAATTTTCAATATAATTCAATCCTGTTGGGTTTGCCTCTTCTACTATACACTCTTCTTCATTACCTTCAAGGATTAATCTAGTTACAATATCAGAAGAATTAAAAGTTTTTTCCAATGATTTTAAATAATTATCTTTATTTAGAACTAATTTTAAATCATTTCCAAATCCGTCAATATCGTATAAATTTATTAATTTATTTTTTCTATCAAATATAGGAACACAACAAAATTGTTCTGCAATAGTTTCAGTTATAAATGAATAAAAAGAAGTGTTTGTTTCTTCTTGCATACGCATTTTAGGTTCTCCATTATCCATGTATCTAACCGAATCGTCTATATAACCTAATCTCCAACCCGTTTGTTGATATAAATATTCATCAAAAGAATAAACATATGTATCTTCATCTTTATCTTTTAACATAAGCCCACAATCTGATAAAGCTATTGTATTCTTTTCTAATTTCTTTTCCAATCCATAAGCCGTAATTGTTTTTGTATGATTTGATTGATTTTCATTTATTTCTTTAATTACAAAATACTCACCATCAACGCATATTAATCTTTCTGCTATAACTTCATCATATACATAATAATTTACCATTTTCTTTGAAAAATTATCTCTATATCTCAAAGGTATTGTAAAAGTTATCGTGTCTACTTCATCGATATTTCTACTTTCTTCTGTTAAATAAAATATAGGTATTTCTGCAATAACGTCTCCGTTTAATTTTGTCAATGTAATCTCTTGTATTGGTTTTAATTCTTTAATAATTATATCGTTCATATTTATCACCTATATTACTTCTGGGAAACTACAATAAATAATTATATTACATTCCCCTTCAACGATTAATTGATTATCTCCTTGTTTTAAAGTAATCCATTTTCTATTACAATCTGATATAGGATAATATCGTTTATTGGATTTAACCAAACACATTTTGTTGTCTATTTTAATAGTTTCCTCTTCAAGTAAATTATTTATTACAAAATCGTTTACTTTCACCTTTTGATTTCTTTTACAATTACTTTCAATTACAATTATAGGTTCATAATTTAAGTCTCCACCATTATGTATATCTATTAATTCTTTACCTTTTACTTCTTTTTCTATAATTACTTTTTTATATGCATATTGACTTAAAGGTTTAAATGTAACTTCTATACAACCTTTGGGTTCACCGTATGTAAATTTTTTTTGTATTTTCGTACATTTTAAATAATACACATAATCTAAATTATCATAAGAAATAAATTCTTCAAAGTCATCACTTATTAACCATTTTTTAATTTCTCTAAAATTTTCACCAGTCCATATTAAAGGCATTCCGTCTTTTTCTAAATATAATTGTAATGTTATATCTTCGGGTTCTTCTTCTTTTTCATTATATAAATCTAAATTATCTTCTTTTTCTAATGTTTTATTATATGGAACTCCAAAATCATTTAGAACATCATTATCAGTGGTTAATATACTTAAAAATTTATCTTTAGATTGTTTTCCTTTCCAAATAAAATATTGACTTTTAAACAATTACATCACCCTCCTTATAAAAGAGGGCTAATATATTAACCCTCTATAATGATTTATTAACAATATCTTTTAAAGTTTTATTAATCATTTCTTGCATGTCGTCAAGGACATTTTCATCAACACTTCCTTCAACATTAATATTGATATCACCCACATTTAATGTTTTAGAAGTTGTATCTTTATTCACACCTTCTTTATAGTTTACATTTCCTAGTTGTTTGAATCCAAGTTCTTTAAATATATCTTTATAGTCTTTTAAATAATCTAAAGCCACTTCAAGATTATCACACAATTCTGTTTTAATTGAATCACCTAATATTCCTACTGCGTCTCCACTTGTTTCTGCAAAGTCAATCAATTTATCTTGTAAATTGGTAATATTACCATTTAAATCAGTAAAAGTATTAGTCATCATTGCATCTTTAACCATTTGTGCTATCTTTTGTTGTGTATAAGTGTCGTCTATATTTTGTGTCATATCTTCTTTCTTTTTATCTAAAGCGTCTAATTGTTCTTGGAACATATTGTCTATATCTTCATCAACCTTATTTTGAACCGTTTCATCTAATTTATCTTGGGCTTCTTTTAAATCGTCTAATAATTCTTTTAACTTAGATTTACCACTCATAGAATTATCTTTTTTTGCTAATTCTATTTTTTTATTAATAGAATCAATTTCATCTTGTTGTTCTTTTAAATTTTTTGCATAATCATCTTCATCACGTTGTTTTTTATAATCATCTCTTCTTTTTTCTATTAATTCTTTTTCTTTGTCGTATTGTTTTTCTATAGCGTCTTTACGTTTATCTATTTCATCTTTTATTACATCTGTGATTTTATCTTCTATGTCTTTCACTTTATTAAGTTTATCTTTTTGTAAATCTACTATGCCTTTTTGCAAATCAGCATAATTTTTTTCTGCGTCGGCTAAATCGTCATTTATTAAAGAAGTATATTCTTCTAATAAATCATTAACTTTTTCCAAATCTTCACTGTTTTGAAAACTGTTTAATACTTCGTCTATATTACTTACATTTCCTTCTACATCAAATGTGAAACCATATTTAGATAAACTTTCTTGATATGTAGGAATCTTATTTTTCATATTAGTCATTAAATCCATTTGTTTAGATAGTTGTTCATTCATAAGTTTTAATTTTTCTTCTGTTAATTTAATTGTATCTACTCCATTTGAATTTTCTAGTTTAACATCTATTATATCAATTTTATTTCCTAGTATATCGAATTGATTTTTTAATTGAGTTATGGCGTTGCTAAATTTATACAATTTATCTTCTCTAGTTAGTTTTTCAATTTCGTCATTATTTTCTTTAATTGTATTTTTCATTTCTTGCCATTGTTCTTCACAACTAAATATATCACTTTGTTGTATATCATAATATTTATTAGCTAAATTTGTAAGTTTGTCCAATTCTTCTTTATATTTGCTAGCTTTATCACTTGCTGTATTATTTGAAGAACCACTAGAAGAGCTACTTTTAGAAGATTTATCAGCTACATCTTGAAGTCGTTTATATTCTTTTTGCATAGCTAATAATTTTTCTTCATAGTTAGTCATATTCCCATCTTCATTAAATTTAAATCCTTCTTTTTGAAGTTTTTGTTGAAGTGTTTCTCTTTCAGAAATTAAATCGTCATAATATTCCTTTTGAAGTTTTGCTTGTTCTTCTAATAATTTATTTTTTTGTTTAAGGTATTTAATTTTTTCAGTACCTACTGCTTTTTCCATTTGTTTATCTAATAATGAAGTTTTCTTAGTCACTGTTTCAATTCTATATTGTAATTCTTTAAATAATTCAACGGAGTATTCAATCATATCTAATACATTTTGATATTCAAGGCTTATAGGAGTTAAAGCTGTTTCTATATCACCTATACTATTAAAATCTCTTGTAGCATAAGCACTTATTCCACCAGAACTATCTGAAGTAGGAGTTGCTGTGTTTACATCATTTGCAGTTACTACAGGTTGTGAAGTCACCATTGGTGTAGCACTCAACTGCTCTACAGAATAAGGATTATCTTCTATATTAGAAAATTCACCTATAGAATCTCCCCACATTACTGATTTTCCCTTTCCACTATGAGGAACTTTTGATTTACCTTTTTCTGTATAGGTTAAAGTAGCCATTATTGATATACTTCGTGGTATTTCCTTTATTTGTTGTTTTAAACTAGCTAATTTACTTGCTACATCGGCACTATTACTGATTATTTTAATATATTTCTCTGGAATTTTTAATCCTTGCAACGCATAAAGTTGCTGTAATGCTTGAAAAGCCATTACGGTAACATCTACAACTTTATTTTTTAACTGTATAGCATCTACAGTTCCAAGTTCATCTAATGCGTTAGATAATGCTACTCCAACTTCAATTTGTTTTTCTGCTGGTAGTTGCCCTATTAAATCCATTACGGTTGCTATGTCACCTTGAGCTAAAGCTTTATCTATTTTTACTTTTATGTCTTTTTCATCTTTTTCATTTAATAGACTATCTATTTCAGCTTTAGCAGTTTTTATTGTATCTTCACCTAAAACATTTATATGACATTTTGTCACTGCTTCTGGATGGTCAAATACCCATTGAATCATGTCTTCATAAGATTCTAATTTAGACAAATCTTCAATGTTATTTTTAAAAAATGTTTCAACATCTTTATCTTTACCTCTTAAATTATCCATTAATTTGGCATAATTTTCAACTTGGTCAGTATTTTCTATATTCGCTCTTAAAGTTTTTACTATTTCTTCTTTTCCGTCAAATTGTTTAAAACTCGCAAAAGCGTCATCTATTTTCTTTTTATCGTCATCAGATACAGCATATTCCCCTGTAACAAACAATTTACCTACATCTATTTTGCCTTTTCCAAATTGTTTATCTACAAGATTTTGAACATCTTGAATTAAATTATTTCTAGTTTCTTCATCATCTTCTACATAAATTTGAGATAATTTAGCTGTTAACTCCATATCGTCTAAAGAAAATTCATTGTCATCCATTAATTTATTAACCAAATCTTTTACTTTTTCTGGTAAATTACTATCTTTTAAAGCAGTTTTAACTTCTGTGATATTGTAAACCATTTTTCCATCTTTTTCTACTGTATCAAGACCACCTAAATCTTTTAGGAAATTACTATAAGCATCCCATGTTGCCATTAAATCTTTAGTTTTTTTATCTGTCATATTTATATTTTTACCAAAAGAACGTAAATAAGCGTCCTCGGCATCTTGAGCCATTTTAACACTTTGAGGTAAATCCACCATACTTCTTACTACGTCTTCATTAACCCCCCATAATTTAGCTAAAGAAGGGATTAATTTTTCAATTCCTTGTTCATAAGCACTAATATCACTTGTATCTTCATACGCTTGTTTTAAATCGTATAATTTTCTTATTGATTCATCTATTGTTCCAGAATCAAACATTTTTTTCATATTTGATTCAAATAAACTTTGTTGTCCACTTGTTAATTGAGAAAAATCTAATCCATTTATAACATCCAACATTTCAGATTGAACGTCACTTTTTAGCTTACTAAAACCATCACCTATTTCTAAAGAATTTGCTATACTTTTATTTATTTTTTGAGATTCGGCACTTATTTTTGCTTCAGCATCTACAACTGCCTCTTTAGCACTAGCATAAGTATCACTTAATTTAGCAAGCCTTTCTGAATAATCTTCTAACCATCTTGAATCACCTGTTTGAACAAATGAGTTATTAAGTTTATTTTTCTCTGCTTTAATGTTATTTATTTGTTTATTATATTCTTTGATTGCTTGTTTATTAAAAGCCCCATTCATGCCACCAAGTCCTTGTCCTTCATTCATTTTGTCTGTAGCATTTCTTTGTTGGTCTTTATATTCTTGATTTAGAGCCTCTTGTTGTTTTTTAATTAATTTATCATATTTTGCAATTAATTTATCAATATCTCCACCCATCGATAAAATTGGGTTATTATCTTTATCATAGCCCAAGACAATATCTTCACCACAAATATCAATTATTTGTTGTTGTAACTCTTTAAATCTTTCTTGCTGTTCAGAAGTTTTATCTACCGTATCATATAATTTTTTATATTCGTCTCTAATATTTGAAAGATTTGTTTTTGCTTTTGTTGAGCTAGTTACTTTATTGTTCAAATTAGTTATATTTTCTGCATTTTCTTCTAAAGCATCATTAAGTTTATTAGCCTCATCTGTAAAATGTTGGATAACTTTACCTATTCCCCATGATATGAGCATACCTACACCCATATTTACAGCAGTCATAGCTAAATTCATAGCTCCTAAAGCTACTTTTGTTCCTAATGCTTTAGCCTCTACACCTGTTAAAGCACTTCTAACTGCTGTTAATCCAGAGGCAAATACCCCAGATGATTGACGAGCCTCTTTAAACGAAGTGCCTATTCCTTTTATTACATTCCAAGATTTTCCAAGATAACTAGCTTGAAATCCTTCTCTTATTGTTGCAAAGAATCCTGGATTAGTAGTTCCAACCATTGTAGCACTAGATGCTTGTCGTGTTGCAGTGGCTTGTCCTTCTAGTGCAGTAGTTGTACTTAAAGCTTCGGCTTTTAATCTTCTTTCTTGATTAATTAATGCTTCAAATCCACCACTTCGACTAAATTTTACTGATTGAAAAAGACCAGAAATTGCACCTGCTATTACGGGAAGTGCTACTCCTGCATCGTCTAATTTTTTAATAATCTTATCTATTATATCTAATACAGTTATACCAATATCTAAAAATTGTTTTGCCGTATTACCACTTACGGCAGTATTAATTATACTTCTCCATTTTTCTTGTAATAATGTAAGTTTCCCTTGTACAGAGTCTATATATCTCGCATTTTCTTTCATTGAACTTCCGAAAGTGTCGCCATTTTCGTATTCTTTTAAGAATTTTTCTGCTTGACTCCAGTTACTCATTATTGCTGTGAAAACGTTCAACTGGTTTTTCGGTTTGTTATCGCAAAGGCTTTTTATCCTCTACTTCTAGGAGTTTCCCCCATTATACCATGTTAATTCATGGCTAGCCCAGCATATATTTTCGCCCTCGTTTAACGTTAGGTTTGATGGTTGCAAATCCATCTCAAATATTACTATATAATATTGCGGAGGAGGCTCGTGATAGGATTATTGCTAACAATATTGCTCACCTATTATGCGTTACGGATATTCTCTGTTAAGATACCCTCGGTATTACCATATCCATTTAGGACTTAGGCTCTCTTACCACCTTAACCTTTTGATTTAGTTGACCGATACACCCCTCTAATCTACATGATATTTCTACCATGAGTGGCAAAAATAATTTTACCTGCGATTGCTTCAGCTACAGATGATTTACTTTTTTTATCTAATTTATCCCACATTCCTGCTATATCGCCCATGATGTCATAGAAATCTCTAACTTGACCATTTGAGTCATGCATATCAATTCCAGTTATTTTTTCTATAGCCATTGCTGTTTTATTCATTGAAATACTCGAATTGTTATTAACGTTAAGTTTTTTATCTTAACCTCTGGAAGTTTCCTTCATTTTCATCGATTGGTCATTTCCAATCCAGTCTGGCGTACATATTCCATCTCATATAAGATAGTCGGAGACTCTTGGAGGAATTATATTCTATTTAAATAGTTTCATCCTCTACGCTCTACATTATTGAATAAGTTTTAATTTATTCAATTAACTCGGTATTAACTTATCTTTATTAATTATTTTTAAGACTTAGTCTTTCTTACCATATGTATTACTACATATATGACCGAATTTCCCCGAACCGGCAATATTATTTACCGTCTTTAGCACTTGTTTTCCAACCTGCCATATTTTGCATGATTGTTTTTAAACCATTACCTAATTTACTTGCATTTTGTAATGGTTCTTGCCCTGCAATTATAATAGCAACCAACTCTTGCATACTAACACCTAATGTTTTCGCAACAGAAGATGAACGCATCATTGCTTCAGATACATCTTTACCTGTAACAGCATAGTTGTTGTTTGCATAGTTGACCATATCCATCATTTGCATCATTTTGGTAGTTTCTTTGGTGTTACCTTTGACTTTCATTGTGACTTTATCTAATGAGTTTGCAACACCACCATAAGATGCTAATGTTGATTTCAAGTATTTATCTGCATCTGCTTGGCTTGTATCTATAACGTTGGCAAACATAGATGCATTTTTAGCATATTGTAAAGCTTTGCTGACATTATGGAAACCAGATTGTAATGCCTCGGCAGTGGAATCAATTATATCAATACTACTTCTGGCAACCTCTTGACCTGCCTCACTTGCTTTTTGAGTTAACCAATCTAATTGCTTGGCTGTTCCTGTAAAGGTGTCTGGTGCAACTTTTAATAATTTTTTAATTGCTGTATCAGTATCAACAATAGTTTTAGGTATTGAAGATATACCTTGAGTGATAAGTCTACCAATCATATTTGGTATTGAATACATTGATAACATAGAGGCTAAATTACTGAAAAATCCAGACGTTTTCTTGGTTGTATTTCCTAGTATATTCATTGCTTGAGTTGCACCTCTAGCACTATTAGCAACTCCGTTTATACCATTTCCGTTAATATTAGATAAGCTACTAGAAAAAGTACTCACATCTTTAGTTAACGCTTTTAATTCTGCATCTCTATCTTTTAAATTACTCATATTAGCTATCGTTTGCAATCTTTGTCTAAATTCTTCTATTTTAGATGACGAAGCTCCTAATTCTTGACATCTTCTTGTTAAGTTTGTTAAATCTTGAGATACTTTATTAAAATCTGCATCAAATTTTACATTAGCTCTTTTAGTAGAAATTTCACTCTCAAATTGTTTATATTTATTTTCACATTCCGATATTTTATTTTTTAAACCATCAAATTCAGCTTTAGCACCTTCTGTATTAGGGTCTATATTTCGCAATTTTGATTGATATTGTTCTATTTGAGTTATTAACTCTTGTATTCCAGATGTATTAGCAAATTTACTCGTTCCTAATTCAGCAAGTTTAGCTTTAAGAGATTCTAACTTAGCGACAGATGTATTTACCTTATCGGTGAATGTAATTGAGCCGTTTAATCCTTTTAACGATACTGAAACATTACTAATCTCTGCATTTAAATTATGCATTTGTTCATATGCCTTGTCGGATTTTAATATTTGACTTAAATCAGCACCTTTAACATTATTGATTTTATTTTGTAATTCTTGAAGTTGTTCTATTTGTGTACTTGTTAAGTTTTTATTTTTGAACATGTTATTAATTTGTTCAGAGGTGTTATTAGCCTTTTGTTGAATTTTATCAAATGAACTTATTAAATCTCTACTTATATCTATATTAGATTTATTTTTTAAGTTGTCCATTTTTTGTGCAGTAGATTGCATCTCGCTGTTAATTTTTGACAACTTAGATTCTAACTCGTTATAAGCCTGAGTATTTATAGTTTTAGACATCTGTTTTTGAAGTGATTCTGATTGTTTTTGTAAAACTTTATATTTAGCTATAGTATTATCTAATTCTTTGTTACCTGTAGAAGTCTTAGTAGAACCACTGCCAAATAAATTTTTCTGTACGTCTTTACTTAAAGAATTTATTTCTTTCAAAGTATTCTGTATTTGTTTAAGATTGTTTAATTGGTCATCTTTAAGTTTAAAGGCATTGTTTAGTACTTTTTGAAGTTCTTCCATTTGAGTTTTCATTTTAGTTGTATCAAATTTTAGATTAACTTCTTTTTTTTCTAATTTCTCTTTCAGTTTTGTAACTTCTTGTTCTGCTCCACTTCCGTCTACAGAAGTTTTTAATCTAATAGTTAAATCTGCCATATATTAATCTCACCTGCCTTTCTATATAACATCTAAACCTTGCTCTATTAAATATTGTTTCAATTCAGTTGGTATTTGTTGAGCTATTTTAACTTGTGAATCTGGTATAATAGTTGTTGGTGGATAATAAGCAACCGTAGAATCACTTTTAAAACTCCAAACTTTACCTGCTTCCCAACCTATAATAGGGAAGAAATGTTCTCCCGTTAATGCACTTGTCCAATCCCCATTATCTTGAAATTCTACTACAGCACAATTCATATTAATACTCGATATTTGTGCTATTTCTCCCATTTGCCCTGTACGTTCATATACAGATGGTTCATGGTCAGCATATATTTGTTCATTTACTTCTCGTTGCATTATCTCTACCATTTTATTTGCCATAGGTGTCATAGCTGTAGAAACAACGGATTTAATATAATTGACTGCACTTTCAATATCATTTACAACCAAATTAATCACCTTTTTTCATTTCTTGTATTTCCTCTTCCAATTTTTCACATTGTTTATTTAATATTTCTAATTTTTCAGCCTCTAATAATATTCTTTTGCTTAAAGTTAATGAAGTCATATTTGCTAATAGATTTTGTTTTTCTAACATGGCTTCTATAACAATTTCACTTACTATTTCATCTACATCTTGCGCAATAAACATTAATTCTTTTTTACCTTTATTTATTGATTCTATTAAATCTTCGTCTAATTCTAAATCTGTAGCTAATTCAAACGCTTCTTTATATATAAGTTCCATTAATGCTTTTTCTTCTAATCCTTGTTCTAGTCCTTTAGATATTTTTTCTTTTAATTCATTTCTATTCTCACCAAATATATTATAAACTAAAACAGTTTCTATTTCGTTATTTACTTCCACATCATATGAACTTCTAATCGTATCTAATGTTAAATCACTTAATTTCATTCTTTAATCTCCCTTCTTTATTAATTATTTTAATATCTTTTCTCTCTTTATTTATTTTTTCAAACAAAATAGGAGAAGAAATTAATCCTCTCCTATTTTCACACATTATACAAATAGTAATTAGAGTTAATACACAGCTGGTTTTGTGTACGTTTATATTATGTGTTTATTTTAAATTTATATACGCAATATTTTTATATTGCGAACTTACATTAAAAATAAATTTGCTATATTTGCCATTCTTCTACCTGCTTCATAATTACAATGTAAATATTGGTCTTTACTTAATGTATGATAATCAGCTAATTCTGTATATCTTTTACATACTTGAAGTTGAACATAATATGTAGGAATATTATAGTTATCAAAAGCATAATCGCCAAATGTAGTCCCTTTTGTATTTTCAATAACTACATCTTCATTTCTGTCAGTTTCCAAATGTGCCTTATATGAAATTAACTCGTTAGATGAAACTTGATTTTTTGGAATAACCAATTGTGTTTCAAACTCAGTAGAATAATCTTGAGTATTGAGACTATATTTACTACAATCTTCCCCTCCACTAACAATGCATTTTAAATCTTGATTATTATCTATAAGAGTTTTTACAATAGGAACATCATGTACGCTTAAAGCGTAAGTAGTAGGCTGACATTTATTATCAATAATTTGCCACTTCATAAAACTTAATGCCATATTGTTTAGTCCACAACTATTAATAATATTGGCGTTTCCTGCTTTGTTATCTATACAAGGTAAAACAATAATCGTATAATTATTCCTTAATTCTTGTAAAAATTTTGATTGATTAACTATATAATCATTACATAAGTATTCAATTAATTGATATATAGCATATTCATCTATTTTATGTGGTGCTCCATATCTCATAATTCCACCAATATAAAGTACTTTATTTGAACCATTTCCAAAGGTGTAAGTGTATATATCTTGTGTTTTCGTAGCGTCTGTTCCTAATTTTTCAGATTTTATAATTAATGAAGGGTATTTAGATTGTAGATTATCCCATCTTTCATAAATCATTGCATCAGTAACTATTGAACGATTTTCAGTACCATCTAATCTCATGTTTCTTCGTGTAAATGCTTTTGGAAAATCGAAATGAAAATATTGTGAGTTTTTCTTTTCATTAATTCTCCAAGCCTTAATGTCATTTTTATATGCTAAAAGTAACATATTACCTCTTATTTCTAAACTTTTTGTCATTTGGTCGGATTTAAAATCATATCCTTGAATACCACCTATCCATTCAACTACACTACCTGTAATTCCTAAACTTTTTGCAAAATACATAGATGCCATTCCCGAAGTTGTATTGTCTTTACAATAATCAATAATAGGATTTTCTATATTATATTTATTAATTAAATGATTGATAAAATTAACAACAAGAGTTCTATTTGGAGCATCAACGGCATAGTTTATCCAATAATGTTGCTTAACTTCTCCACCATCATGCCAATCCATTGCATAATCTATATTTTTTTCTCCTATTTTTTGTATAACATCTCTGACATGTCGTGTTTCAACCATATCAAAAGGAGCATCTCCACCAACTCCCGCTTGTGGTATTGCGTATTGATGGTTATAATCATAGTTTCTATTAAGATTAATACCAGTCTCAACAACTTCTCCATTATATTTATAAGGGGCATTCATATAGCTATGTTCATGTCCGTATGGATTCACGCATGGTATTATAACTAATCTAACATTATTTCTTATATCAGCAAATCTCTTATATCCATTTTCTGATGTTTTGTTAATTAATATATCAACTATTTTTAACATTTGTTGTTTTGCGTCCATTTCATTTCCATGTATACCAACTTGAACAAATATAGTTTTAGTGTATTTTGGTGGTTCTAAAACATATGAATATAACTCATATCCACTTGATGTTAATATAGGATTACCCTTATCATCCTCATATCTATGTTTACTCATATAATTAGGTGATTTTGCCATTAACGTATCATAATTAGAAATTAATTCATTATAACTCCAAGGTTTATATTTAGAATCCTCTTGAATTGGAGGATTCCAATATTCTGAATCATCTTCTACATATCCTTGTTGAATAATATTTCCATTTATTAATAAATTTTCATTATGCATATATAGACCTAATTGATTTATATTAGAAGATATTTCAGATATAATTTTTCCATTAAATAATAATTTATCTGATAAAGCATATAAACCTAATGTATTTTCTGATGATTCACATAAAATAGAATCATTCAACAATAATTTATTTTGATTATTCTTATTTACATTAATACTCATAATATCACCTACAAACTAATTATAGCCCCTACAGCATCAATGAAAACTCCATTTCCAATATGCCAAATAGGTTTTTGTATTTCACCTTGAATTAAAATATACATAAAAATATTGTCTTTATTTGAATTTATTAAAGTTAATGCATTTTCATATGAACCTATATTAAGACCTTTCTCCTCGATTTCCAATTTTCGTTTTTCTGTATATTTTACATTTTTCAATATTGCTGATTTTGGCAATATATCAGCAGTTATATTAACATACCCCCCACCAATTATTTTTATTGTAGTATCAGTTTTAGAATCAAGACTATCTATTAAACTATTATCTGATTTATATGATTTAATTGTAAAATCATTAGAAACAGTTCCACTAGGGGGAGTATACGTACCTAAGCACCAATTATCACCTATTAAATTATCAAATTCTTCTAATGTAGGCTCATTTCCCTCTCCATAAAGTGCTGTCAAATCAATACACATAGGCTTTTTCATAAAATAAGTAGCATTTGGTTTAAATATACCAGCTTTAACACCCATGTATGCGGTTGCATTAGCAACAGAAACACGATTTGTTTCTAAACAGCTATATTTTTTATATGTTTCCGTAACTGTTCCCCTTACATTACTATCAATGCCTAATGTATAATTTATTGTATTATCACTACTTTTTAACCAAATACTATAATAATATACGTGATTATATATTAAATTTCCAACTCCTGCTCTAAAATATGCAGTAGTGCCACTATCATTTCCAGTACCCTTATACTCTATTTCATCCTCATTTAACAATTGGGAAGTTATATTATTAATTTGAACAGAAGTTTTACCTTTAAATAAGTTTGTAAATACAGGAATTGCATTTGTATTACCTTTTGTAAATTCCACTGTAACTTCTTGTTCTTGTGCTGTAGCTGGAATAAATGTATTGTCACTTATTGATATTTTTATATCTTTTGTTACTTCAACATCTGTTTGTATATTATTTAATACATTCGCAATATCTTTAAATTGTGCATCTATTTCATTAAACTTTGAAGTATTACTTTTACCATTTTTATCCACAACTAAATCTGGTGAAGTGTAAGGGTAAGAATAACCATCATTCCCGTCTCTCACTTTCATTTTATCGCTCATTTAAACATCTCCTTTTTGTATATTTTATTGGAGGTATTTATTGCCCCCATATAATTTGTATACTTTTGTAAAACTATTAATTCAAATACTCTTATAAAAGTATACAAAAAAATATGGGGACATTTCTGCCCCCATAAGTTAAAATTTATTAATTATTTTTATATACCTGTTTTATCTTCTTCAAATGTCATAAAATCTCCATTTGTATCAGTACCTATATCAAAAGTTACAGAATAAGTTTGTAAATCTAATGAACTTGTCCCAAAGTCTTCAGTTATTTGTGGAGTACAATTAGCTATTGTTGCATTTAATATTTTTCTTGTACCATCTGGGAATTTTAATTTCATTTTTCCTGTATAAGTATAAGTAGTAGATGGAGAATCACCTATATGTACTTTACCTTCTGCATCTTTTGTAGCTCCTAAAGTAACTAAGAACATATCAAAATTCATAACTTCCATTTCTGCTGTAAAAGTCATGGCTTTATTTGCTTTTAATGTTATTTTATTTTTACCATCAGCTCTAGCATTTAAAGTATCTTCTGATTGACCTAAATTAAATGCATTTACATAATCTAATGCTACGTCTTTATCTGTTCCAGTTTCACCATTTGGATGAAGTTTTCCTTGCATAGCACCTTCTATTACGAATAAAGTTTCTTGTGCCATTTCACATTACCTCCGTTTTATTAATTATTTATTCATCCCTCATTAGTCTTGTACCCATATACCAAGGAGGAATTTCTTTACCTTTATATGCTCCTGCAATAGCAAGTTTCCAAGCTAACTCGCAATCTTCCATTGCTTTCATTGATTTATAAGTGTCTTGTAATTGCCAAGCAGTCCAATTTTTTATTTCTTCATACGTAGTTTTTCTTGTATGTATCACTTGTCTTACTATTTCTTCAAAATATATAGCATTTTTTTTCATTTGTTTTTCTTTGTATTCTTTTTCATACTTTTCAAACAATGCTATATCTTCAGCTGAACCTTCAATCTTTTGTTTGATTTCTTTTTTAGGTTCATCATAATACATTATTTCTAAAACAATTTTAGACAATATATTAAAATTACTATCGTCTATAAAAGATTCAATATTATCTTGAGATTTAATAAATATACTATATCCTTTATCTCCACAATTTTTTAATTTTATATCTTTCGTATCATATAAAATCATAAGATATAATATTAAATCTACTAATAAAGATTTATTCTTTTGAGATAAGGTATAATATATATTAAAAGGCATTTCCACTTCTTCAAAAGCACCATTATTGTTCCAATATCGAACCATATAAAAAGGTTTTATAAATTCTATACTATCTACCACCTCTATAAATGTTTGAACCTTGGGTTGTTTAATAATGCCCAAATTAAATTCTTTTAAATCAATATCTTTACCAGATAATAATTCTTTAGTGAATTTACATTTCATTGAAATATCTCACTGTAACACTTGTTATATAAGTGTTATAATCAATTGGTATTGAATAATTTTGTGATGTAGTTCCTATAATTGGTTTTCCAATAGCCTCTAATCTTTCATCTTCTCTAAGAATTTCATTTATTCTTTTGTAAATGATAACATCTCTTGAACCATTTAATGTATTGGAACAACTATTGTGACAAACTACACCTATATCTAATCTAAAAGAACTTATAAATGAAGAGGTTTTACCATTATTTAAAGAAGCTGGTTCATCTTTATACATATTTAAAAATATATAACAATCAGATTCAAATATAGCGTCAAAGAGTTTATTAACTCTACGGTCTATAAATATTTTTTTATCATTAAGGTTCTTTATAGGCTCTTTTACTTTAGGTAGAGATAAAATATCATCTTCAGTGGTGTTTGTATAATACAACATTTTATTAATTGTATCATCAAGCATTAAAAGAGTTCCCACTTTATTTATATATCTATCTGGAAATGTTATTAACTTGCCCATTTTAAGATGCCCCCAATCCTCTTATTGTTATATTTTTAATATCTATAGTTTCACCATCCTTATTTTTTGCTATTAAAGTAATAACTTCTCCAATAATATCAAAATCTAAATCTACAGATATAGTACATTCTTTATTATTTGCATTAGTAATTTTACAAAAACCATAATCAAAATCTAATTCAAAATTTACTTCTTCGTCATATTGAATTTTATAAATTAAATCTTCACCTATATGTATTTTATCATTTCCTTCTATCTCTCCAGATTTAACAGACGAGTCATAAAAAGGATTATAAGCAACTAAATTATCGTCATCGTCTTCAACTAATTGAGTAGTTTCAAGTAATAACCATTTGATTAATCCATCACCAGGAGTTTCTCTTCTAGTATACTCAAAATCATTTTTATGAGTTATTTTATAAGCTTGTCTATCTTTTCCCATAAGTCTTGCACCGACGTTCAAACTAGAAGTTATCGGATTAGAACCTACTAAAACAGTTCTTTTTGCATCTAGGTTAGAAATATATTTATAATCGTGAATACCTTTAGAATACATCGTTAAGTTTGTGATATTAACTGGTGTTCTATAAATCTCACCTTTATATCCAATATTAAACCATTCATTACATCTTCTTAATGTGTATTTTTTATGTGTCATTGTAGTGATTACTTCTTCAAATTCTAATATATAATATGATTTATTCCAATATATATAACTACCAACATCTACTGGACAACCTAATCTACAAACTAAATATTTTTCATCAAATGCTGATTTATCATTATCAGCAATATCTTTTATAACCATTCTTTCATGAAGATTAGTTTCTTTATTTATTAATTCATCTGGTCTCGTATATTGGATTTCATAAGCACTTCGAGCCTCTTTAGTTAAGTAAAACTCAAAGTCGTTAATCATATCATTTCTTTCTTTTTCCTCTATTGTATTAAAATCTTTTAGATTTCTTTTTCTATATTTTTCAAAGTAATTACTCATTTATGTCAACTCCTCTTGTGGCATAACCTATTCTTAACTTTCTTAATTCTTTAACATACATTTCTCTAGTTTTCAAAAGGTTATTCAATAAGGTTGCAGGTGACTTAATAGAATATTCACTATCTGTTATATGAATAGTTAACGCATCTCTATTAAGTATTTTTGTATCTACAAAAGGAATTAACATACCTTTAGCTAATATTTGCTTTTCTTTCCAAGTTAATTCTGATTTAAAATAGCCGTCCTCTATAGTTAAATCTTGTTTGCATTGTTCAAAATTAGATATTGAAACATATAAGTAGGATTCTAACAAATCTTCAAGGACGGATTCATCTATTTCTAATAAATCATCTTTACCTAAATGTTTTAAAAATAAATCATAAATTTCTGTGACAGGTGTCATTTAATCACCTCTATTCATCAATATCTATTAATTGTTCTCTTCCTAATTTTCTGCATAAAACACGTTCTTTTTTTCTTGATAACTCATAGTCAGATTCTTCAGATTTAGTTAATAATATAGCTTTACAAGCTAAAGTTCTTATAAATTTATTACTTCTTCCTTCAATTTCTCTTTCAAAAACATCATCTGAAAGATTTAATATTGAATCTATTTGCATAGCAAATTGATTTTCTTCACTATTATATATACTTGTTATACCTAAATAATCAATTATATTATCTATTGTATATTCATCAGATAAAACATCTGTTATTGCCAACATATAATCTTTAAAATATGATTTATTTTTAGTTGCAACTTCATATAATTCCGATAGTGGTAATTCAGCATATTCATTTGGATATAAATCAAAATAAGTTTCTTCATTTTTATTCATGTATATTACACTCATAAAAGACATATTGCAAATTTCAATATATATTTCATCTTGTTTTTTTCTTAATTCCATATTTATCTGTCTTTTAGTTTTTTTTGTTTCTACTTTTTTTTTGATTTCTTCCGTTTTATCTACAGTCTTCGTTTTAGTAGTTTTCTTTATTTTTTCCATTTTATTCTCCCTTCTTGTAGAATTAAGCACTACTAATTAAAGTAGTGCTATATTATTTAAATATTAATTATTATGCAGATATTTTTATCATTGCGTATGTAGAAGCTATAGCAACTCCTAAGTGTAACATACGATTCATTTCCATTTCTATTTGATAGTCTTGTCTATCTCCTTCTGTATCTTCGTACAATTCAACATCACCTTCATATCCAAGTTTTACAAGTGATTCTCCAACTGGAACTATTAATAACATATCGTCATCAACTTCAAAAGCACCAGTAGTTTTATCATAATAATTTGGTAATGGAACTAAAGGAGTACCTTCAAATACTTGAGTATATCCATAATTTCTTCTATCGTCTTTTTCAGCATCTGATACAAAAGTAGCATCTGATTTTACATGAGCTAATGCTGTTTTAGTTCCTAGTATTTGAACTTCTTGACCTGTAGAATCTGCAACTTTAGCTATCATTTCTTTTAAAGTAGTTGATAAAGCACCGTCATTAGATGCTTTACATAAATTTGGATTTCCAGAAGCATCATAAGCTCCAAATATAGTTTTTGTAACTAAAGTACATACTTTTTTATCAAAAGATTTAGATACTCTATCTACAAATAAAGTCCAGTCTATATTTCCTTTTAAGAAATCAAACATTTCAGCATAGATTTTAACGCCTAATCTGAAAGCTTTAGTATCTACCTTTTTATCATAGATTCTTTGTCTATGAACTGTTTTAACACCAGTAGCCATTAAACCAACTTTAAACAATTCGTCATTTTGAATTAAGAATTCTTTTTTATCTCCTACATCAAAAGTTTCAACATCTACTAAATCTCCAAAAGATTCAACAGTTATTTCGTTATGAGTTACAGTTATTAATTCTTCTAATAATTCAAATACTGTATTACCATTTCTTTTTAACCATCTTCTATAATTAGATTTTTTTTCTGGAAGTGGTTCTACTTTTTCAAATATCATATTTCTTATAACATCTGAAGCTTCTTTTCTTGAATAAGAACACACACCGTTATGTAAGTCTATTACCATTTGTCTAACATCGTTATCTATCATTCTTTTAACCTCCATTTTATTAATTATTTTATTCTTAATAGAATAATATTTGCACCATATCTTTACCCATTAAGTTTGAAGTACCTATAACTTCCCCTACTATTCTTTTAGCATCTGCTTCACCAGTACCTGCTTCACTAGCAACTGGAGCAGTGTATTTTTTAAGATTATGTGAACCAGCTTTAACAGTTAATTGGTCTCCTTTAGCAACAGTTCCATCTATAAGTGATTTTTCTATTGAAACTACCATACCTTTGTGTAAGAAATAAATTCTCACTGCTTCTCCAGATGGTGTGTTTGCATAATCACCAAAATTATAAGATGTTTCTTTTTCATATCTATGACCGTCAGATGCTACCATAGCTAATATTTTATTAGCGTCATCTTCTAAGTCTGCCACTTCATAACATTCACCTTCAACTCCTATATCATCTATTTTAGCTAGAGTTGAATCAGCTAGTCCTTTTACTAATACTACTTCACCATTTTTTAATTCAGTAGAGCATATTGCTGATTTAGCAAAATTATCTTCTACATAAGTTAATATTTGATACATAAATTTTACCTCCTGTTTTATTATTTTTTAGTTCTCCATTTTTCTAATCTACCACCGTAAGGTGCATTAGAATCTATAAATTCTTCATTTGGATTTATTATACCTATTGAATTAGCCTTTCCAGTTTTAGTTTTACTAAATGATTGAGCTTCTTTAACTTGTTTAGCCCACATTATAGCTAATTTCCCTTCATATTCTTCTTTAGATATTTCATGTTTTAATACTGTGTCTTGAAGTGCTTTAGCATCTTCTGTATCTAAAGAATATTTTTCAGTTATAGAATCAATTTCTAATTTAAATTGTTTAGCATCGCTATCAACTTTAAATTGTTTTAATTCTTCATAATCACTCATGTTTTCTAATTGAGTTTTTAATTCTTCATATTCAACTTTTAATTGGTCAAAAGCAGTTTTTAATTGTGTATATTTTTCATCTTCTGTGTTATCTTCAACAGAATGATTTTCCTTATCTTTATCTTCTTCCTCTTCTGAACAATCTTCTTTCTTTTCTTCAGAATTATCTTGAGAACATTCTTCTTTTTGTTCTTCTTCATCTGGAGTGAAATCTTCTTGTTGAGTTTCCTCTTGATTTTCAAATTCTTCAGTTTCTTGAACTTCTTGATTTTCAAACTCTTTGTCCATTGTTTCACCTCCCTTTTCTAAAGAATAAATTTTCTTCATTTCTTCTAATTCAGTTTTAACATCTCCACAAGTGAACAGAGATAAGTTAGCTCCTGCCATAGCAGGTTTAACACCTACACCAAGCATTGTTATACCTAAAAAAGTAAAATCAGTTATTTCAAAGAATCCATCTTCTCTAAAGCTGAAATCGTCAACATCTATTTCCATAGATACCTCTAATGCACCATCGTTAGAATCTAATATATCAAGTAATTGTTGGGAATACTCCCTCCATATTAATGCTGTGCAAGATAAATATTTCTTACCGTCTTTTTCTACTTGTGTAATTATAGTATCCTCTGGAACGAATCCATAAGCTTTTTCAAGGTATATTAATTGATAATCATAACCATCTGGAGTATCAGTAGCCTCTATTTTAGTATCATGTCCACCTAAAACCCATTCGTCATCTTCATTTTTATAAACATGAGCTAATAAGGGTATACCTCTAATACTTTTTTCGGCACATTTCATTTGTGTTTCTGAATCAAACCAAGAACCATTTAAATTATCCTGGTCGTGGCATACAAGTATTCTGCATCCTACAAATCTACTATCACTTGAAGATTTAAAAACTTCCATTTCACTATATAATTTTAAATGTTTATTTCCCAATTCTAATTCACACCCCCTTTCTTCTTAGAAAAATAATTTATTAGAAAACATGAATTTTCTTTTATCTTCATTACTGAATTTAACTTTAGTACTATTAAGAAAAATATAAACAGTTTTATTGTCTATAATACCTTCAGATAAAAACACTAATCCTTGATTCAAAAGTTCATGTTTATCTTCTTCATTAAATGCATATATGAATTTATTCATAATATATCACCTACTCATTTATATATAAAAATCCTTCGCCTTGAAGTTTTGAACTTGCACCTAAGTCTTTAGTATGCTTTATAAGTCTTGCATATAATTCTTCTTCTGAAGGAATTCTACCGTATTTATTTATAAATTTTTCTCTTAATAATAATGATGTTCCCGCAACTATAGGTGCTGACATTGAAGTTCCACTGCTCTTACACCATTTATTATCGAAGTATACAGATACAATATCTGTTCCAACAGCTACTATATCCACCCATTCATTTGAATTACTATATTTTGCAATAGATAAATCAAGATTTATTGCACCTGCATTTACACACTCTTGATAACTAGCAGGATATCCATATTCATCTGTATTAGGATTTCCGTCACCGTCATTACCTGCTGAAGTAACAACAAGAATGCCACGTTTATTAGCTTCTTTTACTAATTCATGTAATTCTTCATCACTTTTGGTACTTCCTAAACTCATAGATATTACATGAACATTTTGTTCTAAGGCATATTTAAAAGCGTTTATAATACTTTTCATATCACCTTCACCTTTAGAGTTTAGTGCTTTAGCAACTACTACTTCACACTCTGGAGCTACTTGTATTACTTCACCTATACAGAAACTACCATGATTATTTTTATCAGTATAATCTTCCGGAGTTCCTTCATTTGTAAAATTTTTACCTGCCACAATATTATTAACTATAAATGAATGAAGGTGCGAACCCGTATCAATAATACAAATTCTTTGTCCTTTTCCTTTATATCCTTGTTCATGTAAAATTTGTATATTAGAAAGTTGTATTCCTTTACACATATAATCACTATAAGGATTTGTTGATAGTATATTAAACTCCATCACATCACCACCTTATTTTAATAATCCCCAGCATTACTACTTTCCGGTGCTCTATTTGGGTCTCCAGATTCTTCTGATACACTAGGTCTACCTCCTGTATTTTCAACATCTGTTCCCGACATTGTATGTGAATTAGCTAACGGACTCATCAAACTGCCAAAATCTAATATTGATTCTATTTGAAGTATATTTAACGCCTCTAATGGAGAATATCCACATATTGCTAAATGTTCTAGTTTACTTGTCCACGTTGTTAATCTATTGCAACTAGATTGAACTTTTTCTTCTTTATTAAACTTGGTTGTATCGCAAAAACATAGTCGAAAGTTCTTTAATGCTGAATTTTTACTAAAAGCATAATTTAACCATATTTTAATTCTATCTAATAGATTTAATGGCATTAAACTATCTACAATTGTTCCATAGATTACAGATTGAGTACTACTTCTATTGTCTCCGTTAAATAAATTGCTATCTATACCTGCTGTATCATATACATTATTAGTTAAATTGTTTATTTCTTCATAATCAGAAACTTTATTGGTTTGTAATGAAACGGAATCTATTTTATAAGGGGAACTTACGACACCTATTCCTTCCCTAACATTTCTAACTAATGCTCTATGATAAAACATTGCCGTTTCTGGTTCTATACTTAATTCGCCATCATCATCTGTAGGTAATAATTGATGAATTAATTTAAAATTATTAGCTTCAATATTTTCCATGCTCGCATCTGCTAAATCTTTTATTCTACTTAAATCTAAAAGCAACCCAGAATAATATGGAATACCTTTACTTTCTATTACTTCTGGAAGAAAAGCTATTGCGTTTTCAAGTGGTAGCATATAATAATTATCTATGAAATTTTCATCATTTTTCAATTTGCCTGCTTTATAATCAGCATATAAATTTTGAATATCTATTGGGTAATATCCTAATTGTTTAGTATTAATACCACTAAGTTTTATACTATAACCTAACATAAAAGATTCGGTATAAGTAACTTTGCATAAATCTTCTGGTAAAGAAACAAATGTAATATTATCACTTGTTTCTTGTTTATATAAATATATTTCTCCTTTTCTAAATTCGCTTTCTAAAATCCAGGGACAAAGAGTTTTTAAATTATATTTTTCTAACTCTAAACAGGCTTTTCTGTAAGATTTAAAAAAGTTATCTTGTCCTTTAGTTATAAATTTACTCGCATCTAATGGGACTAAATAATGGTCGTAAGTTAATAAATTCGATTTATAATTTATTATTTCTTTTAAATTACCATTAATAACCCTCATTAATTCAGATTGTTGTTGTAGTGTAGTAACATTAGAATAAGGATTTTCTAAGGCACTAGCTATTGTATCCGTATCAACTTTGCTTCTCTTTCTACTACTAGCCACCTTATCTATACTATTTATATCAATCATAGAAGATTTCTGTGCAAATTCTAAATTATTCTTTCTATTATCTTTCCCTTCGTTCAAACATTTTCACCACCTTTTTAATTAGCCAAGAAAATATGTCTCTTTTTCTTATTCCTATTTTTCTTTCTTATATCTCTTTCTATCAATTCCGCTAAATAATTACCATAAGTAATAGAAGAATATCTATCCTTACGATTTCTTCCTTTTTCTTTAAGAACTATATCACCATTCCCCATAGTTTCATAATCTAAGTTTATTGATTCAAATATAAAATTAGATGTTTGAATAAATGGTGCTATTTTATTAGCATGATATTCTGCGTCTTGATGATATTTTAAGTCTTTACTAAAATCTCCTCTTTTTTCATTTTCTTCTATTAATAATCTTATTTTTTTACTACTAAAAGCATTTTTAAGATATACTGCACAATCATTATTTATTTTTTGATTCCCTTTAATTACATATATACAATTTATACCATTTTTTAAAGGTTGAAAATCTTTTGATTGCGTACTCATATCATAAATGCCAAAAGGTTCGTAATGTTCATCAATATTTTCGTCATAAGATGATTTTTCCATCTCTTGTATTACTGCTATACCTAAACCACCACCATCTATAATGATTTTATCAGCTTTAAATTCTGTATATAATCTCTTAATTCTAGTGGCTTGTTTTTCAAATTTCATACCATTATGTGATTCCATATAAACAACTTCTCTAATAATATTATTTCCACTAGGAAGTAATCTCCATAAAGTAAAAATAGAGTTATCATTTTTATTTGATTTGTTAGCTTTTGCCGTTGCTACGTCAACTGAAATTATTCTTATTTCATCTTTCTTTTTAGGCATTCGTTTTAATTTTTCTTTCTTTTTATCTGGATTCCTATAATCGTCGTCCGTTAATGGATAATAACAATTCTTTAAAACTCTTGCATTCAACATATCTGCTGTATTAAAGAAACAATCTCCACTTTGTCCATGCCATATAGCACCATATTCCATATTAAATACAAATTCACCCATATCCTCTTTATCTTCTTCAATCTTATCTTTTAAGACAAGTTTATGGTCTAAAGATGCCAAATAAGGAATTGCACAAGCAAATGCTTTTCCATTTTCAAACATTCTATTTAATATGGTTGTGAATTTTTCATAACTCCAGTGAACTTTTAACCATGCACTAGAAAGATATATTTCCATATTTGATTCTAGTGGATAATCTGCATATTCGGGTTTTTCTAAAAATGGAGGTTTTCTTGGATTTGTTAAGAATTGTTTTAAAACTGAATTTATTATATCTAATTTGATAAGCCTAAATTCATCTGCAACCAATACATTCCCTCTCAAGCCCCTCGCTCCATCATTAGAAGCTATAGCTGTTATTACAGAACCATTTTTAAATATACATTTAACATTATCTTTATTATTTTGAACTTTTTTAATTTCTTTTGCTAACGCAGGGTATTCCCTTCGTAAATCTTCAATTTTTTCGGTTATAATTAATCCCGCCTGGTCTTTGTTACCAGATGCAACTATTATTTTAGAACCTGGATATAATATTGCTCTACAACATACAAATATCGCAGTTAGAAATGACTTACCGAGACCACGTGACGCAATAAAGCAGAAACTTGTGCATATATTCATCATGTAAAGTAATACTTGTTGAAACCAATATAAATTAATTCCTAACCAATCCATACAAAATCTATGTGGATTTTTTCTAAAATATTCTGTCCATATTTTTACACCATCTAATAAATTTTCATATGAATCTTTTTTTAAGTTTTTTCTTTGTTTGCATTTTAATCTATTCTCCATATCCTTTTTCATCCTCTTCTGTATAAGGAGTTGAATCATTATTTATTAACTTTTTAATAGGATTTAAGAAGTAACGATTTAACCACCATTTAATTCTATCCACATCATCATATTCTGGGTGGACATCTGGAATAGGTTCATTTTTTTCTATTTTAGCAATTAATGTACCATAACTTAAATTATCGTCTTCACCATATTTGCTCATTTTAGATGGTAAAACATTTAATTCTTCCATACGTTTGGAAATTTGATTAGTTAAGTTTTCAAATGCTTTTTGGTCATTCTTGACTATAGCTCTTTCTCTTAGAACCTCTAACATACATATTGTTTTAATTAAATTAACTTCTTGAATGGCTTTAGACGGATAATTATCTGTGTATTGTTCATATTTTCTTTGGAGTAATTCATACTCATCATCTTGAAATCCCTTACCCCAAAAGTTAACAATCTCACTTGAAGTAACTGTCTCTCCAGTAATAATATTAGTTACACCATCATAAGTAAGCATATTATCTAAAGATGTTAACCCTTTAAATGCTTTATCTCTATTCATTATTCTAGTATAATTACCTAAAAAATTATTGCCATATTTCTCAACACATTTTAGATATGTTTCTTCGTCATAATACATATCTAAAACCATACATAAATGTATAAATGCTAATCTATGGTCGTTGTTATAATTTTTTAATAACTTTTTAAAATATTTATCAACTACTTCTTTACTCATGGGTAATTTCTTATCATGCTCATAAAGCATTGATTGTGTAGAGTAGAAATCTCTAACGGTAGGTTTAAATTTACCTGTAGCTGAACATTGTTTTGTGTCTGCCATTATATCACTCTCCTTTAAAATGAAAAAAATGGTTACGACTAATGGAAGGAGTTTTTAGCCGTAACCTAAAGGGGAGAATTATGTTCGAGTTCTTATATCATATTTAAGAACTCAATAGGAAGTTAATTTAAATATTAACACCCTATTCGGTTCTTAATTTTTTAAGATTAAGTATTTCTATCATTCCATAACTTCATAGCTTTGATAAAATTTTTATCATTTTTATCAAAATATACATAAGCTTTATGAGTTTTCTTATGTATTCCTGCTCCTTTAGGATTTACTCCAAGTTTTATTATAAAATTTACACAATCCATATTAAATAACATCATAATTTTCTCTCCTTTTATTAATTATTTTAATATATTATTTAAAACTTCTTCTATATTTTCAAAATCATAATAAGGTATTCTTATTAATTTCCAATTATGTTGTTTAGCATAATTATTTTTTAATTCATCGTGCTTTTGCAATCGTTTAAAATTTTCTTTAGTTTGCCATCCTTTTTGTAGTTCATAATGCTGTCTACCATCGTATTCTATCCAAACTCTTTCATTAGGCAATATAAAATCTGGTCTCAATCTTCTTCCTAAATCAGATAATAAATCTTTAAAATATGGTTTATCATGAATAAAATAAAAATTATTATTAATTAAATAATCTTTAATTATTCTCTCTCCTTTTGATATATGACAATTTTTACAAATCACCATATCAGCGTTATATGTGGTTAAACTGCTTAAACTTCTTTTAAAAGATTTTCCACATTCTTCACATTTAAACCAATATTTATTTGCAGTTTTAGGTGCAACTTCATAAGGAGACTTATTATTCTTTTTATAATCCCAATGTTTAGCTTTTTCTGGATATAAAGCTCCAAAAGAATCTTTAGGATGAACTTTACCGTTTCTATTCGTACAATATGGGCATCTACATCCTCTATAAAAATCTTTTATTACAACTGGATAATCATCATGATAGTCTTTTTCGGTACATTTCATTGTAACACTTAAATTACTATTTTTATATGTATAATATGGATTTATGTTATTTTTCTCCCAATTCCAATACTTATTTAAATCTTTTCCTAATTCAACCTCAATATAATACGCAATACTATTTTCATAAATACACTTGGTGTTGTTTTTCAAATATGCTAACGAAATATCATATTCGTGATTGCAATTGATACATTTAACTCTTATATATGTACTTTTAATACCTATGTTTCTTTTATCTTTACTTATTTCGCCTTTCTTATACGAACCTATATAAATATATCTCCCATTTTTCTTAACTTTTTCTTCGTGATTTTTGTTAAAATACATCTTTCATCATTCTCCTTTTATTCAACATAATTTTGAGTCTTATTTTAAAGACTCAAAAAATACTGATATAATTATCAATATCATTTCAATCCTTAAAATAAAAATACCACTCTATTTTGAGTGGTTTAAAGTTTCATACATCACATTAATAAGTTTATTTTTAAAATTATCATCATTAATTATATAATCCAAATATTTATCATAACCAAAATAAATACATAATTCTTGATATAATTTATTAATACAATTGTATTCTATTTCAAGATTTTCATCATGATTTCCAGAAATATTTTTAAGCATTATATTTGCTTCCATATCTGAAAGTTTATGATTTATAAGTTCAATAACGTCAAATTCATTTTTGTATTCCATAAAATCACCTACTTATTTATTTAAATTTATATTATAAGTACACTCTATATCGCCTTCATCATCTAATATCATTAATTTTTGTGATTCACTATTTCTAAATAATAATTTCTTACCATAATCTGAACGATTATATAACGCACTATTTACTATTATTCTACTATCATAGAATTCCATTTCTTTAGCGTTGTGGAAATGTCCTATATATAAATAATCTATTTTTACACCTAAATAACCTTCTAATGTTGGAATTGCACTTTTTTCAATATTTTTTAATCCATCACCATGATATATTAAGTGATTTTTATCACCTATTGTGAACATTGCAAATCTATCATCTACCTCTTCTCCTATTCTCAAATTAAATATATTTATAACATTACTTATTTCACCACATCTTAAATATATCAGTTCTTTTATTATAGGTGTGTACGAATCAGTAGTTAAAGCTTCTTTATAATTGACTATACTTCTCGAATGATTTCCAGAACATATACAATAAGTAACTATTGGTATATATTTAGATAATTTATATATTCCTTCAGAAATTAATTTAGCTACACCTACTATTTGCTTACTTACATTTTCTTGATTTTCTAATCTTATAGTAGTTTTTAATTCATTGTTTATCAAATCACCTGCAAACATTAAATTTAATTGATTTACTTCTTGCTTTTTACACATCTCTATTGTTTTATTAATTAATTTATTGAAATTATCTATAGGTATTTTACTTCCATCATAGTGCATATCGCTAATTAACAAATTAGCCTTACTTCCATGTTTGTAAAATGGAACATCATTTATATCTACAAACTTAAAATCATTTATATTATTACATTCTTCTTTAATTAAATCTATTATATTTTCAACTTTAGCTAATTGCCTTATATCTTTATTTACACAAGTTCTTAAATCACTTAGCTTTTGTTTTTCTTTTTTTATTTCTAATAATGTTTTATTGTCCATAGATTCATCATTTAATGATTCTACTGCCATTTTCATTCCATAACTTCTTTTTCTTAACTCGTGAGGATTTAAATCTAAATTATATTTATTAACTATTTCCTCCCATGACATATCATTTAATTTATTGAGTTTATTTAAACAATCCTGTATTAATCCTTTTTTATTCATAATTCCCTCCAAATAAACAAAAAAATAATTGGGAGGCTTTTATACCTCCCTTATTTAATTATCTTTCGACAGTATTTTCTATCTTTAACTTAACGTTTTTATCTCCAACAAAATCAGCAAATAAGTCATTTATTGCGAATCTTTCTAAATCGTACCCATCCTTATCTAATTCTACAATAAAATATTCTCCATCTTCTTCTATAACACGACCTATCTTTATTTCTAATGTTTTTCCTTCTTTAAATATCATCAAACCACTCTCCCATTTAAAATTCTAAAATAGATGCACTTGTTGTTGCAACAATCACATTATTTCCAAATAAACTTTTCAATACTTCATCTAAATCATCTATTAATAAATTTTCTTTTCTTTCTCTCATGACTAGGTCAAAATTAATTCTATTCACCACTATCGGTTCTGGTATTTCTAACATCATTTCCCTTGCTTTATCTAATATGTATTTTTTACTTTGTTCTCTAGCACATATTATGGGAGAATCAAGTATAGCAGATAATTTTATCAAGTGGAAAGTTTTACCATTTCCTCTATCCATTCTTAAAATTTTCATATTTATCCTCCCTTTATTAATTATTCCCCTTGTATTCTTTTAGCAACAGATTTTTTAAGTCTAACTTTAACAACTTCTTTATCTTCAGTTTTAAAAGGTGTTTCTTTTCCTTCTTTAGTTTTCATTACACCTTCTCTACCTTTTTTAACTTTCTTATCCACTAAAAACATTCCTAAAGAAACAGATTCATCAACTTCTATTTGTTCATATATAGAACTTACAGTATCCTCTAATGCTTTTAGTACCTCTCTAGCTTCAGCTTGTGATACTTTTAAACCTCTTTCTTCTAAAGCTCCTTGTAGTTCTTTTATTACGTTTATTTCCATAAAACATACCCCCTTATAAATTATAAAATATTAATAAAAATAACAAATATTGTAGGCTTTTTTAGCCTTACACAAAATACGCTATTTATACTAGGAAAAAAGTAGTATATTTTGCACACTTTTAAAATATTCTATTTTTATCGGCATTTTTTACATATAGATAATACTCCTTTACTTCCATTTTTATTAAATTTATTAATCAATTTAACTTCACCACATTTATTACAACGTTTATATTCTCCTTTTCTTATATTTAAATAATACCAATTTTCCAATTTTTCTTCATATACCTCAACTATTTTATTAACTATTCTGTCTAAATATTTACTCACTGTACCTACGCTTTTATTTAACTCTTTAGCTATTTTACTAACCGTCATACCTTTCATCCATAAATTTAATAATTCCTCTTGTTTTTCAGTTAATTTAACCTCATTGAGTACATCTTCTAAATCTTTAAATATACATCCTAAATCGCTTTGAAAATCATACACTTCTAATTCTCTATATAATTGCAATAAAGCTTTCATATGAGTAGAATCCAATTCATCAAGTTCGTCCCAATCGGGCTCCCCTGCATCTTTTAATGGAGCTTTCCAAACAATAGGTCTTGCTAATTCTATTTTTGCTTGTAGCATGTCTTTTTTAAGTTCTCCTATGTGGTTTACTAAAAATGATTTAGCTTGTCTTTCCGTTTTAATCTTAGTGTGTCCTTTGTTTTGCATGTACTCCATAAACTCATCCAATCTATCTTCTCTTATGTAAGAACTCAATCTATCTATTTCTTTTTTATATTCTCTTAACTCTGGATAATTTTTTAAATCTTCAGCTGTAACTTTTTCATCTTTAGCTTTCTTGTAATTTTCTTTTCTCCTTAATATAATAACACCATCATCTACCGATTCTCCATATGTATCAAAATATTTTCTATCTTTAGATATAGCATCTTGAAATTTCTTTTCATTGTCATATATTTTAATATGTTCTTTCTTTTTTTTATTAGGGTCACACCACATTATATAATTTGCTATAGCTTCCAAAGTCTTTGCTATATTTGATTCAGAATATAATTCTGTTTCTGAATTAGGCATTAAATCAATATAACTTGTTTTATTAATACGTTGAACGAATATTTCATTCCAAAATTCATCGTTACTAAATTCTGTTCCATTTTCATCTTTCACTACATTTAATAAATCATATACATATTGTATTCTCTCTTCTAAATCATTTATATTTGTATCTAATTTTGCATAATCATATATACCCTTTTTATCTATTTTGCTAAAAAATCTATTGAAATATACTCTTGACATTTTATCCACCCCTATTTTATTAATTATTTACAAAGTATTTCTTCAATCATATCCTCATCTTTTAACCATTCGATAGGTAATAAATATCCTTTAGCATTATCTCCCATATCTATTTGAGAATATTTATTTTTATAAGAGTGTATAAATTTTTTTACACTCTTGATATCCATTTTATATATCTTTTGATTTTCATATATATACCAAAATACATAATCAGCTTTTGTTTTTTCTAAACATCCTATTGTGTTATTTTTTATATTACTTCGATATTCATAGGGTAAATTTCCTGTCTTATGCGCCTCATAATCGGTTTTAATTTCTATATTTAATTTTTCCCCATTACTAAATATAACAATAAAATCTATATCCATATCTCTATATTTTTCATCATCTCTAACATCGATGACATTATTGACATTAGATAAATTAATAAAATAATTATATATTATATTTTCTCCTATTTCCCCTCTTTCAATATCTTCTTTGAATTTATAATTCATATATTAATCTCCTTTTTATTAATTATTTTCTACTTTGAATAATCATCTATTCTATCAATTTTATATTCAATACGCTCCAAGCTTAAAAACAATCTTTCTATATGTTCTTTATTTTTACCTTCTTCAATTGCTTGTTTAATTTTTTCTTCTATTTTTATAACCCTATCTATCTTAGATATCCTACTCATTTCGTATTTCCTCCTTAAAATAAACTTCCATATAATAAATAATGTAACAAGCAAAATATAACTATAAAATCCTTAACCAAATCTATTATACAAAATAATGATTTAATCATATCAGTACATTCCCCATCATATTCTCCATTATAAGATATAAATTTTGCTATACCTAAACCTATACAGATTATTAATGAAAATAATAATATAACTAAATAACCACAATTCATATAATCACCACCTTTATTAATTATTATCAAATATCCATTTAAATCAATTCTAAAAATATTGTATCTCTTACTTGATTAAATTATCTTAAATAAGTTTAAAACCTTTTATAATTGATTCTGTTATGCATTTTTGACTATTGTGTAACTATGTACTATTGTATTAATTATTTTCTACTTTGAATAATCATTCTATCACCTCCCAATCATTTATTTTAAATACAAGCGATTCGTATATGCTGTCTAAAATACATTTATCGTCTTCTATCGTTGTTATTGCCCAATCTTCATATTCAAATTGTTCCTCTAGTTGTTGCTTTGCATATTCTTTCATTTTGTCTCTAGCTGTGTTCTTATCTTTACAAACACATTTAACTTCCCTATGAACTCCTTCTTCACTACAATATATTTCTGTGACAATATACACTTTCATGTTTATACCTCCTAAATTCAATTTTAAGCAATTCTACCTCTTTCTTGAATAACTAATCCTTTTTTCAATTAAAAGTTCTTAGAAAAGCTCTCATTAGATATTTTAACTATGTCTTATTTAACCACCTCCTTATATTAGTGTATTAACATTGATGATAAATAAATTACCTATGAGTTAAAATTATTTTTAATCTTTCGTATTTATGAATGAAATGAATAAATTAAGAAAGAAGAGGAAAGAGTTAATGGTTTATGTTAACTCTTGACGATAACTGCGTAGCACAATTCTATCCCCTTGGTCATCAAACTAATTACAAAGCAAATTAGTTTTCTTCCTTCCCCTTTATCAAAAGGGGATTTTTATTAATTATTTTTAATACTTTCTTATTTTCTAAGAAAATGAATTTTTTATCTTTAAAATATGGCGATAAAACTATATTATTTTAAAGTGTGATTTTTAATTTTATAACCTTTAGAGTTATTTTTTTACATATTTAACCAAACAATTAATAAATTTCTCATTCTCTTAGATGGTATATATAAATTAATTTCTTTTTCTTCTCTTATTGCGCTCCTAAACAACCATTGAATTAATTCAGATAAACTCCAAATATCTTCATCTATTTTAACTCCTTTGTCAATAAAGAAATTGTTAATTGTTGGTTTATAATATCTATTGATTAAATAAGCACAATTAGTCTTATCTTTATATTCATTTGTTGCCCTACTGTTGCAAGGAACGAAACCATTTGTGTACCCTTTACCTTTACATTGTTGTTTGTAATCTTCAAAACAAGTCCACATATTAAACTGACCTTTTCCTTTAACTATGTTTATAAAGTAATTAACAGTATTCTTTTTAAGTTTTTTTATTAATTCCTTTTTGCTAGATTTATCATACCAACTTTTAGATAGTGCTGTTGTCTTATCTCCTATATCGTTTAATTTCCCTTCGTATATATGTATCAAATCTTTATATTTAGCACCATTAATCTCTTGATATTCACATAAGTTATAGCTGTTATTAATTTTACTTATTGATTTATATTCATATTCTACACTATTTAAGTCATAGTAATATCTTTGTACTTGACCTTTAAACATATATGTTAATATGTAAACCTCTTTAAATGCTGTAAATATATTAATTGGAAATGTCCATAACATTAGTGAATTATTAAAGAAATATACATCTCCATTTTTAATTGGATTTTTCATACTACTAAATTTACCTTCATATGTATCATCTATCCAATGTGCTTTATTTTCTTCGTCTATTTCAATTATTTTTTCATTTATTAATATTTGAATATCTCTTTTGCTTATAGGTATTTGTTCAACAACATCGCATACTTCGTCTAATATAAGTATATACTCACCTTCTCGTATATCATTTATCACTTCTTGACTTAACCCTCTAAATAAAGAATGTGTTGAAATTACGTTATAACCTTCTTTTACAAGTTCATAGAAGTGATTTGTCTTACTTCCTTTCCCTAGTTTCTCATTTGGCTTTCTAAACTCTCTTTGGTCACAAGTTTTAATTACTCTATTTATTTCAGATAAAAACGGTGTTATATACATAAATCTTTCAAATAGCTCATTATTCATGTATTGTATTGCAAACGAAGTCTTGCCGTACCCACATGGTGCATCTACTACAGTTATTTTACATTGGTTCTTCATATTATCACCTCCTTTTTATTAATTATTTTCTACGTTGATAATACTTACATCTTTTTGCATGTATATTTGTAAAGAAAATAATCACCTTTTCTTTTATAGGGCAATATATGTTACAATCATAAGTCCATTCTGCAAATTCACAATACATACAATCTATTTTTTCTTTTTTATGTTTTTTATGATGTGTTTTACAATAATCTTTTTTGGCACTTTCTAAGTTCCATTTTTTCATATTATCACCTCCTTGTTTATGTATTAACATAAATGTTATAAAAATCACCTATGATTTTTATTTTTCTTTTATTATTATTTTTTCTTTCTTGCTATTTTTTAATGTTTCAGTAATCTTATCATTAAATGCTCTTACTTCTTCCTCTAATTCTTGTTGTCTTTTTATTTCTTCTTCTGCTTTAGCAATTTTTTTCTCTCTCTTTTTAACTATAGCGTCGTGAATTACTACCATCATTATCAATATAATCATAGGTAGAAACATAAATCCTATAAGAGTAAACATAAAACCTACCTCACCAAATAAATCTCCTGCAATTAAAGAAAAATAACAAGCTCCAAATAATATAAGTGAAAAAATTACGATTTGTAATAATGAAAAGCTATATAAACCAAAATATCTTGCACGTCTAAACCACATAATATCAACTCCTTTTTATTTATTTCTTATTTATGTATTAACATAACTGTATAAAAAATTACCTATGAATTACAAAAAATATGTTTGTCCTTTAAGATTTTTTATTAAGCTTCTTTAATACCATTACAAAAACACTCCGAATATATGTATTATATTTATATAATTAACAACTAATAATGAAAAATTACCTATGAATTATATTATTTAATATATATAGTATTTAATTTAGTATTTAATAGTATTTAAGAAAGCTACTTCTATTGATATTCCTTGTGTCTATCATATTATATATGAGTTTTAAAGGTTTTAATATGTGTTTTTAAGGGATATATATGTTAAATTAAGTATCATTTCGTTTATAAATATGTGTTTTTAAGGGCGTTTTTATTTCCTTAATTACTCATAATAATTTAAATATGTTAAAATAAGGGACTATTAATATGAGATATTAAGGGTTATAATATAACTATGAGAAATTAAGGAGGTTTAATATGAGTAAAAATCAAATACTTATGAAAAATAATACGATAGTTAGTGCTAGATATAACATATCTCTCATGCATAATAATATATTTATTTTCATATTGTATAAACTTCAGAAGGCTAAATCTGGTAATGCATATTGTTATATAAGTAAACAAGAATTTCAAAATCTTATTTCAAATAAAACACAGAAAACAGTCCCGGGTATTAAAAAAGTATTAGATAATATGCTAGATGAAAAAATATATTTTAGAGAAGACGGTGAGTGGAGTTGTAAATATAGTATTATAGCTGGGTATGAATATAATAAAAAGGAAGATTTATTTAAAATAGTTGTTATTGATAAAGTTTATCATCTTCTTATGAATTACAAAGCTTATACACCTATTAATATGAAAGTATTTTTAACTTTAAAATCAATATATAGCCAAAGATTATATGACCTTCTTAGACTATGGAGTAATACAAAAGAAGATATAACATATGAACTAGATGAATTAAAAGATTTATTAATGCTAAATAATAAATATAATTTGTATGCTGATTTTAAAAGAAATGTTCTTCAACGAGCTAAAAAGGAATTAAATAATACTGGAATGTTTGAATTATCATATACTGAAAATAAAAAAGGACGAAGTGTAAAGTCTATAACATTTCATGTAAAAGATTTAGATAAAAGAGTATATTTTAAAAAGAAACAAACTGAACGAATTTCACCATTGTCATACATTTCTAATAAAGATTTAATATCAAATAATTGTATATCATCTTTTCAAAAAGATTTTGAACTAATAGATTTCACATACGAAGATATGAACCAGGCTTTTATTGAATCAATTAATATAACATTATCTAAATTTAATGTAGATAAAATAGATTATAATGTATATCCTTACTTTAAAGCTGTGTTAAATAATAAAATTAAGTATTATACTGACTTATTTATAAAGACAAGTATTTTTTAATCAATTTATCGACAAAATATATTTTCCATGTTATCATAATATAGTACACTCTCATAAGAATTGCAAATATCACGTATAACATAGAATTTTCTTACAATTTTAATTAAATTATTACCTTTTGGAGATAAAATGTAATAATCAGCCCTTTTTAGGGCTTTTTCTTTTGTTTTTTATAAAAATAAGCAATTTTTCTTAATTTTTAATGTTTTTTATGCATTTTTACTCATTTTTTTACTAAAATTTTAGCATTTTATTCGTATTTTTTCTTAACAATCTCACCAAATTCAGGAGCTTTCATTAAAATTTTCTCACGTATTGACCTATTTTTATGAATTTCCATCAATGATTCTAACTCTTTTAATGAGTTTTCTCTGATTATTCCACCAATTATTTCTCTTCCATCTCTTGATTTCATTTCCCATTCTACTTCCCAAATTTCTCTCATACCATCGACCTCCTAAAATAATTTTTTGACTATATTATATTCACATCCATAATGTGGTTTTTTATTACATAGTTCTTTTAACTCTTCAATTTCTTCCTTGAGTTCCTCTTTATTTTTAAGTTTTGCTCTCTTTCTATAAAATGTTTCACAACAATTATCTATATCATATATATATCCGTATAATTCATATTTCATAATTACCCCTCCTTATTTTTCACTAAATTTACTCGTTTATTCGTATCTTTTCTTGATAATTTCACCAAATTTAGTACGTCTTGTAGTAATTAACTCACATTTATTTCTATGTGCAAAGTATTTCATAGACTCTTTTAATTCTTCATATGTGTCTTCTTTTATTATCCCACAAGTCATCCTCATTCCATCTCTCGATTTACTTTCCCATTCCACTTCCCAAAGTTCTTTCATATCATTAACCTCCTAAAATAATTTTTTAACAACAGCATATTCATACACGTATGAAGGATTTTTACTGCACTTTTCTTTTAATCTATTTATTTCCTCTTCTATTTCTTTTTTATTTTTTGTTTCAATTTCATTCACATAAATATTTTCATATAAATCATCTCTATCTTCTATAGATTCATATAATGTATATTTCATCATTTTACCTCCTCTTTCTTTTTACTATATTTTTCACTTATTTTTAACACAGTTTCTCTATCAATATAAAATGTCTGTATTTCTGTCCCATATTCTTCACAATCAAATACCCTCATGTTTCCAGCTCCTCTTAATAAATGTAAATACCCATAATTGATTATCATATTAGACCTAATTTCATCTTTACATTTACCACCTATAACGATATTTATATTCTGTTTGGTTATATTAGGTAATATATCTTTAGAAGGTAATTGGGTAGTTAATATTAAAAATACCCCTGCTCCTGCACCTCTACTAGCTATTAAAGCTAACATATTGTGAAAATCTTTATTCTTCATATAAGAAGATAACTCTTCTATCACTATAAATCTAATAGGCATTTTTTTAAACTTTCTATATTGCCATATATCAGTACAATTTCTATAAGTAAACTGTTCATATCTTTTATCTATATCTTGTATAGCATCAAATAATATATCTTCGGCTTCATCTCTATTTTCTGTATAATGAATTACATTTTTACAGTTTCTAAATTCAAATAAATCTACTCTCTTTTCATTGATTAAATCTAACACAACGTCACATTTTCTTTTCATAACTAATTGAGATATAATAACTCTTAAACAATTAGATTTACCACATCTAGTAGCTCCTGCTAAATACATATGTGCATTAGAAGGTTCGCTAAAATCAATATATCTAATGCTACAATCTTCTAAATTAATCCCAATAGGTATTTTATATCCTTTAGCCTTATGTTTTTCTAAATCAAAGTCAGCACATACTATCTCTTCCTTTTTAATTCTTAATTGAATATAATATCCATTCTTTTTAAAACTAACATCTTCTTTTTCTTTATTTAATAAATGACAAAACTTATTCTTATTATTACTAAAATCATCTATAGTCATTCCTACAGGTATTATAAATTCATATATCTTATAATTTTCATCCTCCCATTTCTTTCTTAACTTGGGTATATCTCCAGAAACATTCTTCATATTGATATTATTAAAGAAATCAGTAAAATCAATATGTTTAATATTAAATACATCTAAAACTGATTTACATAATAATGTTATTGTATCCCAAATAGTATTTGTTAAAGGTTCTATTACATTACTCATATTATCATCTCCTTTTACTTAACTATATGCAAGTGTGTAGTAAATGTTTCCTATATATTAAAAAAAATATTTTAGTAACATTATTTAAATATATACATATACTATATTGAGGTGATAATATGACGGAAAGAGATTTAAATGTATTAAACTTTATTAATTTAGTTACTATGTGTAGAACAGAACATATAAGAAATTTATTCTTTGCAGGATTAACTAATACCACTTGGGATAGAAGAGCTAATAAATTAGTAGAATATAAGCAATTAAAACGCTTTAGAAGTGGAATATATAATAGAGAATATATTTATTATATTGAAAATAAACCTAATGAAAGATTACTTAGGCATGATATGTATATAACTGAATTAGTATATAATTTATTATTACTAGGCGTGGAAATAATATACGTAGATAGAAATGTTCAATTAGGTAATGTTATAGCAGATGGTTATATTATAATTAGATATAAAAAAGACAATACTATAATAAGGAAAGGTTTATTAATAGAAGTTCAATTACATGGTAGATTATCAGATTGTATAGATAAATACACAGATATTAATCCTATCAAAGAATATGTGATTGAACAAGGTATGCAAACTATTCCCTCCCTACTTATTATAAGTGACTTACAAGGTAAAGCTAGAAATAAAATTCTTAAAACTATGTGTGTAAACTGTAACTTAGAGTGTTTAGACAAGTGTATATTATAATGTAAAATTGAGTGTGTGATACAACTATTGCTTGTACTACACACTCTTTTATTTGGTATTTCAATGGTTTGATACGGTAAAACTAATGGGTTTATATAGGTAAATTAACATGAAATGGCGGTATATTATATCTGATTAAACCCGTATTTTCCCATTTATTTCCAATATATTAAATATACTATTAAATTCCCATTAAATCAAGTATTAATTTATAAACGTAAAATAACATATTTATAATATCATTTCCCGAGAGTAAGTACAATACGGTAATATCTAATTTTAATACTTTAAATTAGATAAAAATAAAGTATAATAAAAACTCATTTATTTCCTAGTATTCTTAATTTGTAAACATGTTGATGTTATAAAGATAGGAGTTTATAGAAATGGTTAAAAATGTAATTCGGTATTTTTTATGGCATGTAGTTGGTAAACTACTACACAGAATAAAATTTTTGTCAAGCCCCTCCGAATATGATACCACCCCCTAGATGTTGAAATATCAACATTTCTTAGCCCTCAAAAAAAATTCCTTTGCCAAAAAAGTGCGATTAAGTATTAATTAATCGTACATTCTTAATTTTTTAAAGTTGTTGACTTGTCCGTAAACCCTAGTTGTCCACAGTATATTGCTTAGTTATCCACAAATATTTTGCTAGTTATCCACAAGCTGTTAATATGTATAAATATATATACGAAAGCAAGTATTACCAATACTTACAGTTACATTTACAACTATATCTCAAGCTAACAGCCTATAAGTCTATATAATCTAGTAATATCAACGCTTTCATACACTTATGCATATTTTTTCTTAATCCAAGTTATCCACAAGTAAAATTTTTCTAAATTCCTTCATTTTACATTTTTTACCATCTATTCAATTCTTCCTAATAATCTAAAGTAATTTATCTATTTTCCTTTATTTTCCTAAAGTGTTTACCTATAATTGTTTCACGGTTTACCTTTATTACCCAATACTATACAACCGTTGCAATAACTGTATTCTATACCTATAATGGGTATATTGTAAAGCGTGAAACAGTTGCAATCGCTACATTCTTCCATTTTATCCTATTTATGTATACCTAAGTATGGTATTCAATCCTAGTTATATCAACGGTTTCACTGTTTTCCCGTATGTTTTCCTAAGTCCCGTAATACTTGATAATACTAGATAGTTGATAAATATACCTATGATAATGAAGATAATAAAGCATAATGTTAATTTAAGTTAATTAATTAAGCTATTCTCTTTTGTTCTCTTTATTATATAAAGTATGTATATATTTTGTCGAATTACTCTAAAGCTAGTAATATCAACGATTACAGTATTTTATAATAACTTTACAATATAAAACAATCTTTATATTTTCCCTAATTAAATAAAGCTAATCCTTGATTTGCCTTAATATTTTAAAGGAGATATTATCATTCTGCTTTATTTAATTAAGTTGAACTTATTAATTAATATCAACTTTAATTATTAAACTTTAAAATCAATTTTAAAATGGAGTATTCCATAAAAATAATTTTATACGATAAAATACTTTTTTATAGATTTACTAAATAAAGTAAATAGCACTCTTCGCTTTAAAATAATTTGTGACCCTTTTTTCCACTATCAATAAATAAAGTATTCGACACAATGTACTTTACTTATATAAACTATTCGACAACAATTCAACCATATAAATTTATTTTTATATGTAAAAATTATCTTTTATGATACAATTATATTTTAATGTATAAATTATTTTATATCGTATAAATTTATTTTTATAGCAATCTTAACTTAAATAAATAAAGTGACCCTTTTTTATACTATCACTTTTTAAAGTAAAACTTGTCGAACACTTTACTATTTGACCGTGGAGTCTATCTTTTACTTAAAAAATTAAAGTATTTAGCTATAAAAATTTATTTATATATAAACTTTTATTTTTATTGTAGATATCTAAAATATAGCTTAAACAGTTGATATCACTAACTTGTAGCATTTTTACTTATCATTTTTCTATCTATATACTTTTTTAGGGAAAAATAAATTTAAAAAAACTTTAAAAAAATGCTTGACGGGAATAACAAAAATGTATATCATTGAATTATAAAATTAAATAAGCAACAACAAAGTAAGATATAAGTATTAGACAAGGGAGGTTACCCAATTAACCATCAAGCAACAAAAATAATTAATAAATTAAATAATGGAAACCTCAGTACGGTGAAGGGTTGGAAATTACTAGAACGTTGTAGCAAAGTCGTGCTACAGAAATTTGTATTCCCTAGGCATTGTGTTCCTAGGGTTGACCCTATAAATGAAGAGGAATACAAACGCTTATTTAATTTATTAATTAAAAAAAATGTTTGACAAATAAGTATAAGTCGTACTATCATTAAATTAAGATAAAACAAAATAATAAAAAGTATAAGTATTAGACACGGGAGGTTACCCAACTAACCATCAAGCAATAAAAATAATTAATAAAATTTTAAAAAAAATATTTGACAAATAAGTATAAGTCGTACTACAATTGAATTAATAATCAATAGACAACCTTGTTACAACATAAATATAAAAATCACATCCAAAACTTTAATACTTGATATCCTCTATCAAATATTAAAGAAAAAAAATTATACCTTGACAATTAAATATTGACATAACCAGAATTGCACTGGACTTTGGCTAACTTTTCACTTGTTATCATAATAACAAGTAATAGCCCTATAAGGGAGTAAGGAGCGACCAGTAAATCCTCCAAAGTTAAATCAAAGTAAATTTAAATCTTTTATTTCTATCTAGCCTTTAAAATTTAAGTTGTTATTAATCAATTAGATTTTTTCTAGTTGATTAACTAGAATTTAAATTTTAAAAATTCAAAAATAATTAAAATAGGAGTGGTAAATATGAAGGATAATAAATTAGATTTTAGCAATATGGATATAGAAGATATATTAAATTTAGATTTTGATATAGAAGTTTCTACAAAATCAGTTGAATATCTAAAGGATATTGAAGAAATAGAGAACAAAATTACAGAAGTCGATAGAAAGAAAGTATTAAATTCCAAAGTCCCTTATACAGAATATTTTGAGTCAGAAGAGGAGTTAATAGAAACTTTGAAATTAATTGTTCCAGAAAAAGTCGGAAAACATATACAAGGATTCGCATTCGTTAAAGGATTTTCCAAAACAGTAAGAGAAGGAAGAGAACTTTCAAAGAAACAAGTAACACAATGCAAAAGAATAGCAAGTCAAATAAAACTTGCATATCTTGAAGAGTGTAAAAGACAATTAGGATATATATTATAAATATTAAAGAGTTCTAAAGGGTTAACCTCTTAAAAGCCCTTTTCCAGTAATAAAAAAATAATTAATAAATTAGGAGTGATGAATTATGATAAGAATTGAAGTATTAAGAAGTCTGGAAGATTCACTTTATGAAGTAGAATTCAATTTTGAAGGAACAACAAAAAAAGCAATATTAGATTATAATTCAATACGTGCTGATATAGTATACGGAAATATAGATGTTAGATACTTCTTCCATGAAGAAACAACATTCAACAAAGTGCAAATAGATGAGGATGATGAAGATATATATCATGTATATTTAGAAGAATATATTTGTACTGGCAATAATTATAATGCTTATGATATTGAACATAAAGTGTATAAGACAAAAAAAGGAGCATTAAACTTCGCTTATAAGTTAGCAAAAGAATATGACTGTAATGTTGACTTGCTAGACTAATATTAAAGAGTTCTAAAAGGGCTACTTTCTAAAAACCCTTTTAGAAAGTAATAAATGATACTAAAAATAATTAATAAATAAAGGGGGATTTAAAATGTTAAAAGGTGAAATAAGAAAAGGGACAGTTCGCAAGACAGAAGGACAAGAAAAGAAATATGTAAAACAGTTCAAAGGCGACGACTATCAAAGATGTATAATCGCAATAAACAACATGCTACATACAAAAATATATGCAAGCTATCATTTAAGAAAAAAATCAAGTGTTAGCTACAATATGAAGGTTATTTGCTCAATGTTAAAAGATGGAGCATACGATATAATAGAATATAACAGAACAAGAGGACAAGGAAGAGTATTAGTGGAAAGTTGGGAAACATTTCCAGTAGATATCGACGGAAAAACAGTCAATTGTATAATGAAGGTTGTTGTTGAACCAAAAACAGGGCAAATAATAACCGTATTTTACAACGACGTAAACGACACGCACGCAAGTTTAAATATGAAAAGATATAACAAGGACTTAGAAATTGTGTTCTAGTCCTTCAGCTCAATGCTATCAAAAAATATTGTCAACAATTAATAAAATAATTGTTGACAATATCAGCAATGATAGTATATAATATTAAGTATAAAATAAAAAGGAGAAATGATATTATGAAAAAAGATTTTATAAACAATGGATATTTATTAGTAATGAATTTTGACGACGCATATGTAAAAACAGTAGAGTTATTAAAAGATAGTGAAAATTATACAAACGAAGCTAGATTTGACTTGATGCAAGACTTCTGTAGTAAATACCCATATTTTGATAGTAGTAAATTAGACAGAATTCTTATGGAGTATTATGTAGAGGATTAATTAATCCTCTAGCTCAAGCTATCCAATGATAGTAAATTATATTAAATAAAAGGAAGGTTGATATTATGTTAAAAACTATATTAGAAGGAAATAATAGAGGAAAAAAAGCTAGAGTTATTAAATATTTACAAAAAGAAGTATTTAATGATAATCAAAATATTACCGATATAATTAATTGGGAACACGCTGTAGCATGTAAAGACAATAAAAGTATATGTGTTGAATATAAACTTGAATTCGATAACTTAGGATATATGACAATAAGAATAGATGAGGAATACAACGGTAAAATGACAGTAAAATATCAAGACGTTGTTAGACGTGACTTATTATCAAGTCACGAACTTTATAAAAGACAAAAAGAAGAATATCAAGCCAACAAATCAACATTAAAAGAAATAAGCGAATGGAAATAATAATAAAATGATAGAGGATTTAACAGTCCTCTATCAGCTCAAAAATGATTATAAAAAATATTAATAAAGTTGTTGACAAAAGATAGTAGAATATGATATTATAATCATGATAGTAAAAATAATTAATAAATTTAAGGAGTGATAAATATGTTAAAAATTAAATTTAATCAAGTGAAGGCAATAATAAGAAGAAAAATTAAAAACAGTAAAGACTTTGAAATATATGTATTACCTTGTAAAGTAAGAACAAATAATATATGGATAAGTCCCTATAAGATAGTAGCTAATTCACTAGAAGGTTTTCAAGATGAATGTAGTAAATACATGTATTATAATTGTAATAATGAATTAGGTGAACATTTAAATTACTATATCACCGAAGAATATAAAAAAGAATTAATAGAAAATTATAAATAGAGGATTAAAGTCCTCTAGCTCAAGACTATCAAAAAGATAGCATATAATATTAATAAAAAGGAGATATAAGATTATGAAAAATAAAATGTTATTTGTATTAGTGTTAATATTAGGAATTGTTATATTTAAAAATCAAATATCCATAGCATTGATGTATGTAGTTGACTGTATAGGTTATACATTCAACATTAATGTAGTTGATATTATTGATTTGCTTAATACAATATACTACTTATAGTATTAAGCAATGATGGCGAAAATAATTAATAAATTTTTTAAAATAATTATTGACAACATCTAAATGATAGTATATAATATTAAGTATAATAAATGAAAAGGAGAATTGATAATATGAAAAATTTAAGAAATGAATTATTAGAAATGAGTGCTAAAGAAACTGGTATAAAATTATTTGTTATAAATGACTTATTAAGTCTAGAAAATGATAGTGAAATAAAAGATTATATGAACGATGTTTTATGTTACGGTTGTCAAAGTGGAATTGTTACAAGTTTAATATATACAAGTGATACTAAAAACTTTGTTAAAAAATACCTTGAAGAATGTTTAGAAATATTAGATGAGTTTATCCAACAAATAGGAAAACCAGCATTTATAATAGACAGCAACAGTATAGCCTGGTTAGCATATGAGGAAATATTAAGAGATTTAGTTGTAGAATTAGATATATAGAGGGTAAAATCCCTCTAGCTCAATACTATCATAAATGATATTGAAAATAATTAATAAAATCATTGACAAGTTATAAATGATAGTATATAATATTAAGTATAGAATAAATAAAGGGGAGTCGATAATATGAAATATTTTGAAAGTTGTAAG